>Ga0136557_1000420_pt1 | contig 32657 bp, 31 predicted proteins | sample AntRauTorckE6832_FD_104796 | JGI IMG/M metagenome (GOLD analysis project Ga0136557, IMG submission 104796) | Saline lake microbial communities from Rauer Islands, Antarctica - Metagenome Torckler E6 #832 | ecosystem: Environmental > Aquatic > Non-marine Saline and Alkaline > Saline | place...
CGGTCAGTCTTTCACTGCGCAGGTCGTAGTCAAAGATACCCCCTGAGCGCTTCGGTGCGCTCACGAAGCTCTTTTATCTTCGTAACAATGGGATTAATTTCCATGGATTGCTTACTCGCTATCGGTAAATGGATGCGATCAAAATCAGACGCGAGATTCTACCGGAAATCGGTGATTAAATCAGCCGGTGGGTTTTAACTCTGATGGAAGCACCGATTGGGCGGACCCTTCCGGGATACGCGGTGAATACGTCCCTGTACGCTCGACAAAAACATCCATGTTTTTGGCGATCCCGGAAGGGTCCGCCCAATCGGCGCCCGAACCTCGGAGTTATCGCCAAAAACATAAACCGTTCACGTAGGTTGGATTAGAGGCAATGCCTCGTAATCCAACAATCCCCGGTAAATCATCTGGTGGATCGACCTGAACCTGTTTGTCGGATTACGGCCCGTTGGGCCTAGTCCGACCTACGGGCTCGTGCCAGACTCCGAAGTCAGCTATTCCAGAGGCTCCAGATAATCAATCAGCAACTGCAGGTTGGTCCGGCCGCGAAACGTATTGGCGTCAGGCTTGTAGACAACCCGGGCACCGGTGCGGGTGTAGTCCGGGACTTCCGGGCCCGTGTTGAAGGCGATGCCGTCGATGATGGCGCCGCCGTCTTCCGGCTGCAGGACCAGCTTCAGATGGTTCTCGCCGACGATGCGCTGGCTGACTACGCGGAAATTGCCGTCGAACAGGGGTTCCGGAAAATGCTGTCCCCAGGGGCCGGCGCGTTTTAGCAAGGCAGCAGTGTCGAGATGGAGTTCCTCGGAATTCAGCGGGCCGTCGGTGGTGATGGCGGCCTCCAGGTCTTCCGCTCGGAGGCTGTCCCGCACGGCTCTGTCGAAGGCCTCGCTGAAGGCATCCAGATCATCGCGGAGCAAGGTCATCCCGGCCGCCATGGCGTGGCCGCCGTATTTTTTCATCATTGCTGGGTGGCGGGCGTCGACGACGGCAAGCACGTCGCGAATGTGCAGGCCGGGGATGGAGCGAGCAGAGCCTTTGATGTCGACTCCGTTGTCGTCAGGCGCAAACGCGATGGTCGGGCGGTGGGTCTGTTCGCGGATGCGGGCGGCAAGGATGCCGATCACGCCCTGGTGCCAATCGGTGTCGAACAGCGCCAGTCCCCAGGGGAGCCCTTCCAGATCAAGGGACATGGAGGCCAGCAGGTCCTGGGCCTGGGCTTTCATGTCCTTTTCAATGGTTCGGCGTTCTCGGTTGAAGGTGTCCAGCTCGCGGGCCAGTCGCAGGGCTTCGTCCTGGCTGTCTGCCAGCAGGCAGGCGATGCCGACGCTCATGTCATCCAGTCGCCCGGCGGCGTTGAGCCGGGGGCCGACGACAAAACCGAGGTCGGTAGAGCTAATCTCCTTGTGATCCCGGCCGGCCACTTCCAGCAGCGCCAGGATGCCCGGCCTGGCTTCGCCCTGGCGTATCCGCCGCAGGCCCTGCTCGACAAAAATCCGGTTGTTGTGGTCCAGGGGAACAACGTCGGCGACGGTGCCCAGCGCCACCAGGTCCAGCAAACTGCCCAGGTTGGGCTGTGGGTCCGGCAGTTGGTCATTTTCACGCAGGTGTTTGCGCAGCGCTGTCAGCACGTAAAACATCACACCAACCCCGGCAGCGTGCTTGCTCAGGAAGGGGCAATCGGGCTGGTTGGGATTTACGATGGCGTCGGCATCCGGCAGGGTTTCGCCGGCCAGGTGATGGTCGGTCACCACCACCGCGATGCCCAGTTCCTTCGCGGCGCGAACACCTTCCACCGCTGCAATGCCGTTATCAACGGTCACCAGCAGGTCCGGCAACGCGCCCTCTTCTTTCAGTCGGTCAATAATCCCGGGCGTCAATCCGTAGCCATCGGCGAAGCGGCTGGGCACCCGGAAATCGACCTGTTCAAGACCCATCATTCCAAGGCCCAGCATCGCCACGGCGGTGCTTGTAGCCCCGTCCGCGTCGAAATCCCCCAGAATCATCACGCTCTGCTTCTCGGTGATGGCCCTGGCCAGCAACTCCACCGCCCGACCAATCCCGCGCATTTCCATGGGCGAGGCCAGGTGCTTGAGGGTGTACGCAAGCTGTTCGTCCGACGTAACGCCGCGGGCTGCGTAAAGACGCTGAAGTATTGGCGGAAGGGTTTGGCCCCAGTCCGACTGGCTATTCGGAACGGGGCGACGCAGGATCTTTTTAGGTGTCATACCGGCTCAGGTATTCTTCCAATGCTTGGCAATGAAGTCCTGAATGGTCGGCAGATCGTTATCCAGAACCGTATACTGCTCTTCCCGCTCAAAAAGATCAGCCATATGAATCGGAAGCTCCGGGGACGCCTTTACCCCGGATTCAATGACCGAATCCGGGAATTTCGCCGGATGGGCGGTACCCAGGGTAATCATCGGTATGGCCGGATCGCGGCGGCAGTTCCTGGCGGCCCGGACACCAATCGCCGTATGTGGATCCAGCAGGTATTCATTCTGGTCAAAAATCTCGCGAATGGTATCGATGGTGCTCTTGTCGTCTACGGCATCGCTGTCAAACAGGCGGCGAGCCGCTTTCCAGCGGTAGTCTTCAATGCTGACCGGACCTTTGGCGGCATTTTCCAACAACTCTTTGACCGCGTGGCCATCGCGGCCGTGAAGGTCAAACAGCAAACGTTCGAAGTTGCTGGATACCATGATGTCCATGCTGGGCGACAGGGTATGTTCCAGCGTTTGCTGCTCGTACCGGTTGCCGCTCATGAAACGGTGCAGAATGTCGTTGCGGTTGGTCGCGATCACCAGCTGGGAAATGGGAAGCCCCATGTTTCTGGCCAGGTACCCGGCAAAAATATCGCCAAAGTTACCGGTCGGTACCGAGAACGCCATGCTGCGATCCGGGCCACCTAGCGACAAGGATGCGTGGAAGTAATAGACGATCTGGGCCATGATCCGCGCCCAGTTGATCGAATTGACCGCTGCCAGCTGGGTCTTGCCGCCTAGGAAGGACTGATCCCCGAAGCTGGCTTTGACCATGCGCTGGCAGTCATCAAAATTGCCGCGCACGGCAATGTTGTGAATATTGTCGCCTTTGACCGTCGTCATCTGACGGCGCTGGACTTCTGACACGCGCTCGTAGGGATGGAGGATAAAGATATCCACGTGTTCACAACGGCGACAGCCTTCAATCGCTGCCGACCCGGTGTCACCCGAGGTAGCCCCCATGATGACCACATGCTGTTTGCGCTTTTCCAGCACGTAGTCCAGCAGGCGACCCAGCAACTGCAGGGCAAAATCCTTGAACGCCAGGGTCGGGCCACGGAATAGTTCCAGAACCCACTCATTGGTGTCGATCTGAACCAGCGGCGCGACGGCCTTGTGAGCGAACACGCCGTAGGTTTCATCAAGCATGGTGCGAAACGCTTCCGCCGGGACGGCATCGTCCACAAACGGGTGCATGACGTTGAACGCCAGTTCGCTGTAGGACAACCCGCGCCAGCTGCGGATTTCTTCCAGGCTGAAATGCGGCAGGGATTCCGGCACGTAAAGGCCGCCATCCGGGGCCAGCCCTGTCAGCAGGACATCTTCAAAACCCACTGAGGGCGAGTCGCCCCGTGTACTGATGTATCTCACCTTGGCTACCTATCCGTCGAAATTTTCAGCGCGAATGCGGACAACACGGCCGTCGATATCGCTCAGCGCTTCCAGTTCTTCAATGGCGCGGTTCATCTGACGTTCCTGAACCGTATGGGTCAGGATGATGACCGGAATGCGCCCGTCTTTGAACTCGGACTCTTTCTGCATGATGGATTCGATGTTGATGCCGTGCTCGCTCACGATCGATGCGATTTTAGCCAGAACACCGGGATGATCCATGGCGGTAATCCGCAAATAGTAGGCGGACTGGATGTCTTCCATCGGCAGTACCGGAAGATCTTCCATGGCCTCGGGCTCGAACCCGAGATAGGGAACTCGCTGGTTACTGGAAGAAGCCACCGCGCGCGCTGCATCGATGATATCGGCGATCACAGCAGAGGCGGTTGCCTCATCACCGGCACCGGGGCCGTAATACATGGTCTGGCCGACTGCATCGCCATCCACCAGTACCGCGTTAAGTACGCCATCGACCTGTGCAATCAGGTGGCTGCGCGGTACCAGGGTCGGGTGAACCCGCAGTTCAATGCCGCCCTCACGGCGCCGGGCAATGCCCAGGTGCTTGATGCGGTAGCCCAGAACTTCGGCGTGGGCTATATCGTAAGGGGTAATCTCGGAGATGCCCTCGGTGTAGGCTTTTTCAAACTGCAGCGGCACGCCGAAACCGGCAGAGGCCAGAATGGTCAGCTTGTGGGCGGCATCAATGCCTTCCACATCAAAGGTCGGGTCAGCTTCGGCGTAGCCCAGATCCTGGGCTTCTTTGAGCACCTCGGCGAACTCACGGCCTGCGCGCATTTCGGTCAGGATATAGTTGCCGGTGCCGTTAATGATGCCGGCAATCCAGTCGACGCGGTTTGCGGCCAGGCCCTCACGAACCGCCTTGATCACCGGGATGCCACCAGCGACGCCGGCTTCGTAGGACACGATGACGTTCTTTTTGGCCGCCGCTTCGAAAATCTCGTTGCCGTGCACGGCGATCAGAGCTTTGTTTGCCGTCACTACGTGCTTGCCGTTTTCGATGGCAGCCAACACCAGCTCCCGTGCGGTGTCGTAGCCGCCGATCAGCTCCACAACCACATCGATGGCAGGATCATTCACCACATCAAACACGTCAGTGCTGAAGGGAATATCACCCAGGTTGATATCAGTTCTGGGAGTGCGGGTCGCAACCCGAGCAACCCGGATATTGAAACCGGTGCGGCCCGTAATCAGCTTTGCGTTACGCTCCAGAACATTGAATGTACCGCCACCGACGGTGCCTAATCCGCAGATTCCGACATTGACCTCTTTCAAACCTTCACCCCTGTTCCCGATAGGTTGTTCAAGCGAGCGACAGTATAACGATTAATGCGCGCCTGAATAACCCCATCGATGTGCCCGACTGGTCAGAGCACTCCCAGAACTTCGGCAATCTGTTTGGCAGGACGATAACCGGGTATGATCCGACCGCTCTCCATGACAATCGCTGGCGTACCGGTAACACCCACCTGCTGGCCCAGCTGATACTGTTCGGCGACCGGGTTTTCGCAGTTCTGGCGATCAACATTTCTGCCCTGCTTGGCATCATCCATTGCCGACTGCTGATCATCAGAGCACCAGACCGACACGTATTTAGCGAAAGACGGCGTATTGGGGCCGGAGCGCGGGAAACCGTAGTAATGCACGGTAATACCCATGTCGTTCAGCTCGGGAATCTCGTTGTGGAATTTGCGGCAGTACGGGCAGTCGATGTCGGTGAAAACGGCAACCTCTGCTTTTTCGTCACCCTTGGCCGCATAGGTGATGATGCCCTCCATCCCGAACGACGCCAGGGTGTCCGAACGCTCCGTCAGGCGCTTTTCCTCAGACAGGTTGGCAATGCCCTGGGGGGTAATTTTCAACAGATCACCAGTCAGGAGATACTGGCCATCTTCAGTCACCAGAACGGTTCCGCTGTTGCTGCTGGCCACTTCATATAAGCCGGGAACCTCGGATTCCTTAACACCGGTAATTTCCAGTTGAGGAACCGCCACTGTCAGCTTGGCGGCAATGGCGTCCTCTATCTCGCCAGCCAGTACGGGTGCGCCGTATAGCGCAACGGTCAGGACTGCGGAGAAAAGAGTAAGCAAACGGGGCAAATGAAATCTGGGCATAGAAAATTCCGATATTCCGAGTTAAAGAACGAATGAAACGAGGTGGATCATAGCTGCGACAGAAAGCAAGGCCTGAAGTTCAGCGGTCAGGCATCAAAATAACGCGACCCTCATCAATTTGCCAGCAGAAGACTGTCCCTCTCTGGACCCGACCCTGACGTCTTCAGCCACGCGGATGATGAGACTGGTGCAGAGCCTGCAAACGCTGCCGGGCAACATGGGTATATATCTGGGTCGTCGACAGGTCAGAATGCCCCAGCAACATCTGTACAACACGCAGATCTGCCCCGTGATTCAGCAGATGTGTCGCAAACGCATGCCTCAGTGTGTGCGGGGACAAGTGTTTACGAATACCGGCCCGAACCGCGTAGTGCTTGATCCGGTGCCAGAAGGTCTGGCGGGTCATCGCTGCCGGACGGTTACCGGGAAACAGGGCATCGCAGGGTCTGGTTTTAAGCAATTGCGGACGGCCATGGCGCATATACCGGATCAGCCAGTCCACGGCCTCCTCACCCAGGGGCACCAGCCGCTCTTTATTACCTTTGCCGATGATGCGTATTACACCCTGACGCAGGTTGACTTCATCCACGGTCAGCGCCACCAGTTCGGAAACCCGCAGACCGCAGCCATAGAGTATTTCCATCATGGCCTTGTCCCGAAGCTCGATAGGCAGATCGGTGTCCGGTTCCATCAACAGATGCTCTACGTCTTCCTCGGAAAGTGAATCCGGTAGTCTCGGGGGTAGCCGCGGGCTGTCAATTCGCAGGGTAGGGTCTTCAGTAATCAGTTTTTCCCGCAACAGGTACCGATAAAAGCGGCGCAGCCCAGACAACCGGCGTGCAGCAGTGGAAGTTTTATAGCCATCGGCGAGACCGCTGGAAATCCAGCCCAAAAGGTGGCTTCGGTTAACCTCAGTCAGCAACGGCTGACCCGGCTGCGTGCCCAGCCAGGCAGCCAATCGCTCCAGGTCACTCTGGTAAGCCTTGCGGGTTTTTTCGCCCAGCCCGTCTTCCAGCCAGATGGCATCGCAGAAGCGTTCCACGATTGCCCCATCGGGTGGGCGGACAATGTCTGTGGATCGGCGTTTATCGGTCATAGGAAAAAGAAAAGGCAGCCATAAGCTGCCCTTTCTTCCGGAACTGATTTCTCTTCGGCTGCCAATGGCATAAGCCGATGCTCAGCCCAGCTTTTCCTTGATGCGGGCTGCCTTGCCAGACAGGTCGCGCAGATAGTAAAGCTTGGCCTGGCGAACGTCACCACGACGCTTCACGCTGATGCTGTCGATCAGCTTGGAGAAGGTCTGGAAGGTACGCTCAACGCCAACACCGTAAGACACTTTCCGTACGGTGAAAGAAGAGTTCATACCACGGTTACGACGACCAATGACAACGCCTTCGAACGCCTGCAGGCGCTCACGGTTGCCCTCGGTCACGCGGACCTGGATAACCACGGTGTCGCCCGGCGCAAACGCAGGGATTTCCTTGGTCATCTGCTCTGATTCAATCTGACTGATGATGTTGTTTTTACCGCTCATCGTATTACTCCTGATACCCAATCTTTAATGCCCTGATGATTCGAAGGCACCCGGTTCGTTTAAAATCTCTTCCAGTAGCTGACGTTCTTCGTCCGTAAACACCCGCTTTTCCAGCAGGTCGGGACGCCGCTCCCGGGTTCGCCTCAGCGACTGCTTGAGTCGCCAACGCCGGATCTGATCATGGTGACCGCCCAACAAAACATCCGGCACTGCCTGACCTTCATAAACTTCCGGTCTTGTGTAGTGCGGGCAATCCAACAACCCGTCTGCGAAGGAATCCTGCTCCGCTGACAAGGCATGCCCCAGCGCACCGGGGATAAGGCGTGTGACCGCATCCATGACAGCCATGGCTGCCAGTTCACCGCCGGACAACACAAAATCGCCCAAAGACACTTCCCTATCGACCTCCGCCGATATCAGGCGTTCATCAACACCTTCATAGCGTCCAGCCACCAGAATCAGGCTTTGCTCTGATGCCAGCGACTCAACCAGTGCCTGATCCAGCTGCTGCCCCTGGGGCGAAAGATACACCACACAGGGCTTACCGGGCGCTTCTGCCTTTGCTGCGTGAATTGCATCTCGCAGAGGCTGTATTTTCATCAACATTCCCGGCCCGCCACCGTAAGGCCGGTCGTCTACCGTGCGGTGCCGATCATGAGTGAATTCCCGGGGGTTCCACGCATGAAACGTAAGCAAACCATCTCTGACTGCTCGCCCGGTAATCCCGACTCCGGTAACCGAACCAAACATTTCGGGAAACAGGCTGACTGCGCCGATCCACACCTGCTAGAACTCCGGGTCCCAGTCAACGGTGATTGATCCTTCAGCAAGGCTGACATTCGTCACTGCCTGCTCCGGGAGATACGGAATCAAACGTTCCCGCTGATCAATCGACGAATCAGTGGCTCGAACCACAAGCACGTCGTTGGAGCCCGTTTCGATCATATGATCGACTTTACCCAGGCACTCACCATCAACCGTCAATACCGTCAGGCCTTCAAGCTGATGCCAGTAAAATTCGCCTTCCGGCAATTCCGGCAACTCGGCTGTTGGAACGGTTATGTCCGCACCACTGTAGGTTCGGGCGACCTCGCGATCCCCGATACCTTTAAGCCTGACCACGATTCCCTGGCCCTGCCGACGGCCTTCTTCCAGCTTTGCAGGAATTCTCTGGCCATTGTGGATCAGCGTCCAGTCGGGATAGTCCAGAATTCCTTCTTTGGGGTCAGTGTAGGAGTAGACTTTCAGCCACCCCTTGACGCCAAACACCGAGGTAATCTGACCAACCACAGTTTCCTGCGAATGCCTAGCCATGGAAAAACCCCGGTAGAAGCCTGATTACTAGGCTGCAGCGCCTTTGAGCAACTGAGCTACACGCTCACTGGTCTGAGCACCCTGGCTCACCCAATGATCAATGCGATCACGATCAATACGCAGACGCTCTTCCTGGCCGCGGGCGATCGGGTTAAAGAAACCAACGCGCTCGATAAAACGACCGTCGCGAGATTTGCGGCTGTCTGTCACTGTCAGATGATAGAACGGGCGCTTCTTGGAGCCGCCGCGTGCCAAACGGATTATTACCATTTCGACCAATATCCTGTTCTGTTGTACGAACTTTGTACGATTCACACCCGCCAAGCTTAAGAAAACACCGGCTGGCGCGAAGACCCATACTCGAAAGGGGCGCTATTCTATGCTAATTCAGCGCCAAAGAAAACAGGGAATATGTCCCGGTTTCTACATACGCCCACGCGGTGGCATACCACCGCCTGCGCCGCCCGGCGGCATCATACCGCCTAGACCGCGCATCATGTTAGCCATTCCGCCTTTCTTGCCGAACTTCTTCATCATTTTCTGCATCTGTTTGTGCTGTTTAAGCAGACGATTGATGTCCTGGATCTGAGTACCAGAGCCCCCGGCAATACGACGCTTTCGGGAATTATTGATGACATCCGGATAGCGGCGCTCTTTCGGCGTCATGGAGCAGATGATGGCCTCCATCTGGCCCATAGACTTATCATTCACCTGTTGCTCAGCCATCTGGGCCATTTGCCCCATCCCCGGCAACTTGTCCATCAGGCCACCTATGCCGCCCATGCTTTTCATCTGCTGCAACTGGTCGCGGAAATCTTCCAGATCAAAGCTTTTGCCTTTCTTGATCTTTTTGGTGAGCTTCTGCGCTTTTTTCTGGTCAATCTTACGCTCGGCTTCTTCTATGAGCGACAGCACGTCGCCCATACCCAGAATCCGGGAGGCTACCCGGTCAGGGTGGAATGGCTCCAGGGCGTCAGTTTTCTCGCCCACGCCCAGAAACTTGATGGGCTTGCCGGTTATGTGCCTTACGGACAGCGCCGCGCCACCACGGGCATCGCCGTCAGTCTTGGTGAGCACCACACCAGTCAGGGGCAATGCATCGTTAAAGGCCTTGGCCGTATTGGCCGCGTCCTGACCGGTCATGGCATCAACCACGAACAGGGTCTCGATGGGATTAACCGCCTTATGCAGGCGACCAATCTCTCCCATCATCTGTTCGTCAACGTGCAGCCGACCAGCGGTATCAAGAATCACCACATCGATGTGCTTTTTCCGGGCGGCGTCCAGGGCCCCGTTGGCAATATCGACGGGGTCCTGATCAGCGGAACTGGGGAAAAACTCGACGCTGACCTCGCCCGCAAGAGTTTCAAGCTGACGAATCGCTGCGGGGCGATATACGTCTGCGCTCACTACCATGACCGATTTTTTCTGGCGCTCCTTCAGGAAACGGGCCAGCTTCGCCACCGTGGTGGTCTTACCTGCACCCTGCAGGCCAGCCATCATAATGACTGCGGGCGGCTGGGTTGCCAGGTTAAGGGACTCGTTGCCATCCCCCATTACCCGTTCCAGCTCCTGCTGAACCACCTTTACGAAGACCTGCCCCGGGGTCAGACTTCGCTGGACCTCCTGACCTACGGCCCGCTGACGGACGCCTTCTATAAACTCCTTGACCACCGGCAGCGCAACATCTGCCTCGAGCAGCGCCATCCGGACTTCACGGAGCGTTTCTTTAATATTGTCGTCGGTCAGTCGGGCCTGGCCCGAGATTTTGTGCAAACTGCCGGAAAGTCGGTCCTGAAGGTTCTCAAACATGCTGCTCTTCCGTACCCGGATAAATTGATTGCAAAACAACGGGAAACCCGACGGAGTTCATGCCGGGCATCCTTGATTCCTGTTGCATAATCGCGACATTATAACCAGACTAGCGCCTTTAAACGACCAGCCCGGTCAAATCGGTGTCAATCCCCGCCGATTCTGTATTTTAACGTGGTCAAAGGAAGTCATGGGAACGCTGATCCTCGCGGTCACTTCGTTACTGCTCTACAGCATTGGCACTGCCTTGCAGGCTCTCAGCTTTCGCGGCAGGGTCCAGACGAGCACGGCGATTACTTCGCTCATCGGGCTCCTGGCACTGACCAGCCACGGACTGCTGATTGCCCAGACCGTATACCACCAGGGGACCTTCAACTTCGGTTTTTTCCAGAGTTCGGTACTGATCTCATGGCTGATCGTACTTCTTCTGCTTGCACTGAATCTGCGCAAGCCGGTGCAGAGCCTTTTCCTGGGAGTCTACCCGCTGGCCGGCTTCACCATCATCATGGTTCTTATTACCCACTCTTCTTCACGCGTCGTTGCTGGCGACAGCTATGGCATGCTCTCTCACATCGCACTGTCAGTCACCGCCTACAGCCTTTTTACCCTTGCAGCCTTGCAGGCCATTCTTCTATACATGCAAAACCGGGGGCTAAAGCAGAATTACAACAGCGTTATGATCAAAAATCTGCCGCCGCTGGAAACCATGGAGTCGCTTTTATTCGAGCTGGTGTGGGCAGGCGTTACCCTGCTGGTTCTGGCGATTGCGACCGGAGCCCTGTTTGTCGAAGATCTTTTCGCTCAGGATCTTGCCCACAAGACCTTTTTCTCGCTGGTGTCCCTGGTGGTATTTATTGCCCTGCTTATTGGCCGTTACATCAAAGGTTGGCGAGGCGTCACGGCCAGTCGCTGGACACTGGCCGGCTGCGCCCTGTTAATGCTGGCTTTCTACGGCAGCAAGTTTGTTCTGGAACTGCTGTTCCAGCGCGGCGGCTGACAAGCCGGAGATTACTTGACACGGCAGGCGACAAACACCACTTTAGCCATATCCCAGCTCTATAAGGACACGTTTTCTTGAACGAGACATCGCTTACCGCGCTGTTTATCACCCTTGCCGGACTGATTCTACTCTCGGCGTTTTTCTCCAGTTCCGAAACCGGCATGATGTCGCTCAACCGCTATCGCCTGAAACATATGGCGAAAACGGGCCACAAAGGAGCCAGGCGTGCCCAGAATCTGCTGAACAGAACCGACCAGTTAATCGGTGTCATTCTGATCGGCAACAACTTTGTGAACATCTTTGCATCTGCCATTGCCACGGTGATCGCCATTCGGATCTGGGGTGATGCTGGTATTGCCATTGCCACCGTGCTGCTGACCATCGTGATTCTGATTTTCGCCGAGGTCACGCCCAAAACTCTGGCAGCCCTGTTTCCCGAAAAGATTGCCTTTCCCGCAAGTCACATACTTGGGCCACTGCTGAAGCTGCTCTACCCTGTGGTCTGGGCCGTCAATCTGTTTACCGGGGTTATTCTCAAGATGATTGGCGTTTCCGCAAATGATGCCGCTAACGATCATCTCAGCCGGGAAGAACTGCGCACCTTGGTCAATGAGGCCGGCGCCCTGATCCCCGCCAACCACAAAGATATGCTGGTGAGCATTCTTGATCTGGAAAAAGTCACCGTGAATGACATCATGGTGCCACGCAACGAAGTGGTGGGGGTTGATCTCGAAGACGACCTGGAAACCATTCTGCGCCAGCTTAAAAGCAGCCAACACACTCGCCTTCCGGTTTTCAAAGGCGACGTCAACAATATTCAGGGGGTGCTGCATCTGCGTAACGCCACCAAACTTCTGCTTCAGGATGACATCAACAAAGCGATGCTGATGCAACTGTGCCGCGAACCCTACTTCATTCCTGAAAGCACGCCCCTGAATACGCAGCTCATCAATTTTCAGAAAGAAAAACGTCGCTTTGGCATGGTAGTGGACGAATACGGGGAGGTCCTGGGACTGGCAACACTTGAAGATATTCTGGAAGAAATTGTCGGCGAGTTTACGACTGATTACGCATCAACCAGTCCCGACATTATTCCGCAGGACAACGGCACCTTTATTATCGACGGTACAGCGGCGGTGCGCACAATCAACAAGGATCTCGGCTGGAAACTGCCGCAGGATGGCCCGAAAACCCTGAATGGCCTGATCACCGAGACTCTGGAAAACATTCCCGACACCAACGTCTGCCTTAAAGTAAGCGGGCACCGGGTGGAGGTCCTTCAGATCAAGGACAACGTTGTGAAAGCCGCCATTGTTCATCCAATTAAACGCAAGAAACGCGTTCGGCGATAAGCCTTACGTTAATTTTGCGGAGCCAGTAGCGTGACGGCGATATTTTGTTTCCGGCAAGTTGTGTTACCGTGTGTTAAGATGATGTACATTAGAGAAACCATAAAAAAGATAAATAAGTAACGCTCGGTTTTGTATCCGGTTGAGGCGCACACAGGAGTCGGCCATGAATAAGCAGTCCGGCATACATTTTCTCCGCGAGCACCGGGAAGCTGGCAGTGCAGGCCCACTGCCGACCGAAGTCGTGCGGATTCGGGACACCGTTGTTGCCGGGCTGGGAGATTTGTTGCAGGGTGCCTTTGATGCGGTTGATGACTCGCTGTTTGAACTGGCCAATAACGCCAGGAGCAACAACGAGCAGAACCGTTATTTCGAAGCCATGCGTGAAATCCGTATCAAACGGAAAGGCGTCGAAAAGCACTTCCAGAATGCAGTGGGGCAACTGTTTGCACACCCTCCCCAGAGCGGAGCCACAGCGAGCGAAGAACTGAACCAGACATCCTCCAGCGCAGACACATTGTCGCTGGTTGGTGACGATGACCTGGAAGAACAGGTCGCGCTCAATGCCATGATCACCAAATCAAAAGTTCACTTCCAGGGCCCTCTGCTGCAGCTACAGGCAAGGTTCAGCCAGATTTACCCTGACGCAAGCGATGAATCGCCTGTAAACCCCCTGTCTCCAGAGCATCTCTGCAGCGCCTTTGTGGAGGCTATTCAGGCCCTCGAAATCCAGATTCGTGAGCGCCTGATTCTGCTCAAACAGTTTGATCGTTACGTCGTGTCTAACCTCGGGATGCTGCTTGATGAAGCTAACCGGATACTGGTTCAGGCGGGCGTCATCCCGAATTTCCGCTACCATGGCAAGCCCGGAAAACAGAGCGAGCGGTCAGCCCGGGGCTCGGCAGATTCAGAGGCTCTCGCCCCAGACAACGCAGACACGGCGACGAGGCCTTTGGACGCTCAGGGCCATCACGAAGGTGAAATGTTCGAGCAGATCCGCCAGATGCTGGCTTCTCAGCGCACGAATACGGGTCACAGTGGCAGATCGGCCGATCCCAATATTCAGATTATTGGTGAGTCTGAGCTGATCAGACTGTTGAGCGCCTTGCCACAGCAAACCACCGAGCCGGGCAACGGCAACAACCTGAGCGCTGGCCAGCCCACCGCAGTAGACCTGCACGCGGTGATCAGGCAACTGCTGTCAGAGGCAGAAACTACCAAAGACGGCAAGAAGCCGGCTCTGAACGAAATGGACGAGGACCTGATAAACCTCGTATCCATGCTATTCGAGTTCATTCTGGACGACTACAACCTGTCGGCACCGGTTCAGGTGTTGATCAGCCGACTTCAGATTCCTATTCTGAAAGTTGTCATCAAGGACAAGACCTTCTTCAGCAAAGCCACTCACCCCGCCCGCAGGCTACTCAACAGTCTGGCAAGAGCAGGCATTGGCTGGAGCGACAGTGACGAAAAGGCCCGGGACAAGCTTTATGACCAGATTCACTCGATCGTAGCCCGCATTCTCAATGAATTCGACGGTGATATTTCGCTTTTTGAAACACTGGGAGAAGAGTTCGAGCAGTTTCTGGTTCGCGAAAACCGCAAATCCTCCCTGGTTGAACAGCGCACCCGCGAATCCGAGCGCGGCCGGATCAAGTCACAGAAAGCCCAGGAAACTGTTGATCACCTGCTCCAGAAAAAGCTGGCCCGCTACAAGCTCCAGGAGCCTGTTCGCAACATTCTGCTGAATGGCTGGAGCCGTGTAATGTTTCTGGCCTATCTGCGGGACGATGTCGAGCATCGCTGGACGCAGACCGTAAGAGTCGTCGATGATCTGATCTGGTGCCTGCACCCCCATCTGGAAGATGAGGAGCGCGATCAGTGGGTCCGGGTGGTTCCCGGACTTCTCAAGTCGCTGCGGGCAGGCCTTGAGGAGGTGTCCTATAACTCCTCCAAACTGGATGAAATGATGGCCGAACTGAAGCACGAGCTGACAGAAGCCTTTCGGGCCAACGCTATCGCTGACCCGGTCGAAGAGTCGCCCGAGCCTGACGAAGAAGATTTGCAGGAGCCTCAAGGGGCCATCAAGCGCGAACAGGAACTTGAAAATGCATCCATCTCTGAGCATGTTGCCCGGGTTGATGAAATGGAAATCGGCAATTGGGTGGAGTTTAACCTCGTTAACGGCACCAGCTTCCGCTGCAAATTGTCGGCCATAATCGAAGAGGCGGAATGCTTCGTTTTCGTAAATCGCATGGGGCTGAAAGTGATTGAAAAAACCCGATCTGAACTCGCCCACGAGTTGCGAAGGGGCCGTTTAACGGTGCTGGAACAGGGTGCCCTGATCGACCGCGCACTGGATGCCGTCGTTGGCAGTTTGCGGAGTAAGGCGGGATAGGCCAGGCGTTAATGCTGAAGGATGGCAAAGATTCCGGGCTTCCAGAGCCCTATCGGATTACTCTGGCAATCTCTATCGCCCTTCTGGCTCATACCCTGCTAATGGCGACGTTTCCGTTTGATTTGCCGGAGCACCACCATAACCCGGTTACCGTGAGCGTGCAGCTGACACCGCAAGGCAGTCAGCCTGCAGTGGAAAGCACGCCTTCGTCCACTTCTTCGCCGGTTCGCGCAACGCCTTTTACCATCGAAAACCAGGCAACTCAGCCGATCAGAACGGTTCCAACAACCTCGAGCCCACAACCTCGCGTCGCTCCCGAAGAACAACCAGAATCCTTTTCAGAGACAGAGGCAAAACCCTCAACTTCTGCGGACGCCGCAGCATCCACTTCCAACATGGCGGGCGAGAAGCCAGTCCGCAAAAAGGACACAGAGCAGGAACTCACGCTCAGATCTGAACAACCCACCGAAGAAAGTACCTACCGATCTTTACTCGTACAGACCATTGCCCGGAGAGCCAAAATACCCGGACTCGATGATTTTGATAAAGGCGAGGTACTCAAAGTGGAACTTGAACTGAACCTGATGTCGAATGGTGCTTTAGTAGGGGCAAAAATTACCGGACCGTCGGGGAATGACGGACTGGACCAGAGGGTTTACCGAGCCGCACTGGCGGCGAGCCCCTACCCCGAACCACCTGGGACCAACAGTCGTCAGCAGCGATTCAGGGTCGAGGTCATATACACTTTCTGATCAGGCTTCCGCCTGCTTCGCAGCCGCTTTCACCTGTTCGGCAAGCTCGCCGCTCTCGGACATCTCAAGAATGATATCGCAGCCGCCAACCAGTTCACCGCTGATGTACAGCTGGGGGTAGGTTGGCCAACTGGAATACACTTTCAGTGCTTCACGCAGTTCCTGATTGTCCAGTATATTGACGAATGCAAAGCGCTCACCGCAGGCCATAAGAGCCTGAGACGTCTTGGCGGAGAAACCGCACTGGGGCTGCTGCGGGGACCCTTTCATGTAGAGAATGATGGGATTTTCTTCAAGCTGGTTCTTGATCGTTTCGTTAACGTCCATTGACAGTCACCTCGTGCAGAAATCGTGGGTTGCCAGAAGACAACCGCTTTTTCACATTGTACACGGCTCTCCTCATCGGCACCAAACCCTGTCGACAAGCCTGCGCCTCCGGCTGGCGTTGTCATCAACCGGATGAGTCGCTAGACTTGTGAACCTTTGCAAGGCAGGCCGCTTCATGGCAAGACACTTTCTCACTCTTAACGATTTCAGCCCCGATGAACTGGAGGCTTTGCTTGATCATGCCACCAGGCTTCGTAAAGAATGGCGCCAGGGAACCATTCGGGAAACCCTCCGAAATCGCGTGCTGGCAATGATTTTCGAGAAGTCCTCAACCCGGACGCGGGTCTCCTTTGAAGCAGGGATGACCCAGCTTGGCGGCTCTGCAATGTTTCTGTCGCCGCGAGACACCCAGCTTGGCCGTGGTGAACCTATTGAGGATTCGGCCATTGTCATATCCAGCATGGTCGACGCAGTGATGATCCGTACTTTTGATCACCGAACCGTTGAACGCTTTGCTGCGGCCTCCCGGGCGCCGGTTATCAATGCCCTGACAGATGAATTCCATCCCTGCCAGTTGCTGGCCGACATGCAGACCTACCGGGAACATCGCGGCAGCATCCGGGGCGGAACCGTTGCCTGGATCGGGGACGGCAACAACATGTGCCACTCCTATATGAACGCAGCCGATCAGTTCGGTTTTAATCTGCGCATCGCCTGCCCCGAAGGATACGAGCCCGACGCCGGTCTGCTGAGGACCCATTCAGAACGAACCGAAATGGTCCGGGACCCGGCGGAAGCTGCCAGAGGTGCAAATCTGCTGGTGACCGACGTCTGGGCCTCGATGGGACAGGAAGATGAGCAGAAAGCCCGCGCAAAAGCCTTTGCGGATTATCAGATCAATCCGGGACTGATGGGCCTTGCGGATAAAGATGCCCTGTTCATGCACTGCCTGCCCGCCCACCGGGGCGAGGAAATTTCGGCCGACATGATGGATCACGCCAGTTCTGTCGTCTGGGACGAAGCGGAGAATCGCCTGCACGCGCAGAAAGCCCTGCTGGAATTTCTGATCCTCAACCGACTGGACTAACCTGATGATCACAAGCCAGAGCCAGCCCGATGACTGGCTTCTAGAAGTCAATAACATGTCCTGCGGCTATGGCGATGGCTCTGTGGTCAAGGACGTCAGCTTTGCCCTCAGTCATGGTGATATCGGTTGCCTTCTGGGACCCAGCGGTTGTGGTAAAAGCACGATACTGCGCGCATTGGCCGGATTTCTGCCACTGAACGGTGGCGAAATCTGCCTCGAAGGGTCATCGATCAGCCTTCCGGGTAAAACCCTTGCACCGGAAAAGCGCCGCATCGGCATGGTTTTTCAGGACTATGCGCTCTTTCCTCACCTGACGATCGCCGAGAATGTCGGCTTTGGCCTGCGCCATGAGAGCCGGGCAGAACGGGCCCGCAGGGTCGGTGAGTTATTGAAGGTTGTTCACCTTCAGGACCTGGCCGACAACTACCCCCATGAGCTTTCTGGCGGCCAGCAACAGCGTGTCGCCCTAGCACGGGCACTGGCACCGGAACCCACGCTAATCCTTCTGGACGAACCTTTCTCGAATCTGGATGCAGACCTGCGCAGGCGGCTGAGCCTGGATGTGCGGGAGATCCTCAAGACTCTGGGCATCAGCGCAATACTGGTGACTCACGATCAGCAGGAAGCCTTTGCGATGTGCGACCAGGTTGCCGTGCTGAAGGATGGCGGCATTCAACAGTGGGACGTGCCCTACAATCTTTACCATGAACCCGCAAACCGGTTTGTGGCCGGATTTGTTGGCCAGGGCGGCTTCATTCCCGGGAAGGCACTGGGCCCGGACACCATTGAATCAGAGCTGGGGGTCATTCACGGCAATCGAGCCTACCGCTGGCAATCAGGCACCCTTGTGGATGTGCTTATTCGTCCTGACGACATCGTTTACGACGCCGACTCGGATCTCAGGCCAAAAGTTGTAGAAAAAACCTTTGCAGGCACCTCAACCCTCTACAGGTTCCGCTGCTCCGAAGATACGGAATTTGAGGCGCTGTTTCGCAGTCATCTGGATTTCCACCTGGGCGAGCATGTGCCGGTTCGGGTTGAGGCCGATCATCTGATTGCCTTCGAGAGAAACTGAAGCCGCGAGCTCAACAGCTGATCAGTTGTTGCAGACCCGCTCAACGGCATCGAGCCAACCGGCGTAGAGCGACTCCCGCAATACCGGTCTCATTACCGGCTCAAAACGGCGCTCCTGCTCCCACAGCTTGGCAATCTGCTTAAGGCTTTCGTAAACACCGGTCTGCAAACCTGCCAGATAGGCAGCACCCAATGCCGTGGTTTCGGTAACTCGGGGGCGCTCCACGGACACGTTCAGGATATCGGCCAGAAACTGCATCAACCAGTCGTTCACCACCATGCCCCCATCTACCCGGAGCGTTTCCAGCGATGTGCCATCATTCTGAATGGCACGAACCAGATCCTTGGTCTGGTAACAGACCGACTGCAGGCCTGCGGTAACGATCTCGGCAATACCGGTATCCCGGGTAAGCCCCATAATCGCGCCGCGGGCATGAGGATCCCAGTGGGGTGCGCCCAGGCCTGTGAAAGCAGGCACCAGATACACCGAATTTTCCACACCCACTTCGGTTGCGTATCGGGAAGATTCACTGGCGTGACGAATGAGCTTCAGACCATCCCTGAGCCACTGCATAGCGGCACCCGCCACAAAAATACTGCCTTCCATCGCATAACAGGGTTTGCCATTCAGCCGATAGGCCATGGTGGTCAGCAAACGGTTCTCTGAGCGAGGCGCGGCAGAGCCGGTATTCACCATCAGGAAGCAGCCAGTGCCATAGGTGCTTTTTGCCATTCCGGGCTCGAAGCAGGCCTGGCCAACCAAAGCCGCGTGCTGGTCGCCCGCGATACCGGCAACCGGCAAGGCCTCACCAAACCATTCCTTGGCTGTCATCCCGAAATCAGCAGCCGAGTCCATCACTTCAGGCAGTAGCGAGCGCGGAACGCGAAAAAGCGCAAGTAGCTCCTCGTCCCACTCCTGCTCATGAATGTTGAAAATAGCCGTCCGTGAGGCGTTGGTGGCGTCGGTGCGATGGGACTGTCCATTAGTCAGGTTCCACAGCAGCCAGCTGTCCACTGTCCCGAATGCCAGCTCGCCCGCCTCGGCCCGGGCCCGCAAGCCATCAACGTTATCCAGAATCCAGGCAATTTTGGTGGCAGAAAAATAGGGATCGATCAGTAAACCTGTGCGCTCAACAACGTTATCTTCATGACCATCAGATTTAAGCTTCGTGCACCAGGATGCGGTGCGGCGGTCCTGCCAGACAATGGCGCGATGGACCGGCTCCCCAGTCTTACGGTCCCAGATAACGGTGGTTTCCCGCTGGTTGGTGATGCCGATTCCCGAAATCGACGCCACCGGCACGCCGGAGCCTTCAAGCGCTTCACGGCAGACCGCAAGCGTGCTTTCCCAGATTTCACGGGCGTCGTGTTCAACCCATCCATCCCGGGGGAAATACTGTTGAAACTCCCGTTGCGCCGTGGCGACGGAGGTTCCAGAGGCATCAAAAACGATAGCCCGGGAGCTGGTCGTTCCCTGATCAATGGCAAGCAGATATTCCGACATTTATTGCCTCCTTTCAGTGACACAACAGAAAATCAGAGCGTCGGCTCAAACGGCTTCTTACGCGGCCAGACCAGGCTGAACCTGGCGCCGCCAAGCACATCGCTGCGGCTGACAAAAGCCTGGCCACCATGCCAATACAGAATCCGGCGAACAATCGACAGGCCCAGGCCGTAACCGCCAGAGGTACGGGTTCGACTGTCATCCAGCCGGGCAAAGGCAGTAAACACTTTCTCCCAGTCCTCTTCGGGTACACCCGGGCCGTCATCCTCTACATCAATCCGGCAGTTGTCTTCATCCAGCTGGCAGTGGACCCGAACCCGGCTTTCCGCGTAGCGGGCAGCATTTCCAACCAGATTCTGGACCGCGCGATGAAGGTATCTTGGCTCAACATCAGAAAGCGACCAGGTTTCGGATTCTTCATCAATGTCTGCTTCAATGACATGCTTGGTGCGGATCAGCTGTTGCTCACTGACCACCTGACGGACGATATCCGTCACTGAAGTCTCCTGCAGTGCGAATACCGGTCCGCCCTGTTCAAGCCTGGCATAGGTGAGAATTTCATCGATCAGTTCGTCCAGTTCCTGAATATCACCATCGATGCCGTCGAGCTGCTTCTGCAAAGCGGCCGGGCTGGTGGCGCTTTCAATCATCTGGACGCCGAATCGTATGCGGGCGACCGGGGTGCGCAATTCGTGGGAAACCGCGTGAATCATTTCGCGCTGCACACCCACCAGCCGCTGGATATGTTCGGCCATGCCATTAAAAGACGCCGCCAGCCGGGAAACCAGGCGGCTGTCGGTGGTTTCCACCCGGGCTCCCATTTCGCCCCTGGCAATACGGATGGCCACGGATTCAACGGCTCTCAGATTACTGTCTACCTCCCGGAGAGCCGCGTATAGCGCCAGCGCAAGCACCCCACCCCCGACGACCAGCAGCAGCAGAAGCACCGGCCAGGCCCAGTCATCAAACGGTGGCCGCATCGCCAGATCAATCAGTGAGCCGTCATCCTGACGGATAAGCACATGGGCGCGACCACTCGAAGGATGCTGGTAGAGCGAAATACCGCGCTGGGATACCCGGCCAAGAACATCGGAATCCGGCACTGAATCCGGGTCCCTGACCGGAGACAAAGAAACGCTCAGCGACCGGGACAACTGTCCCATTGCCTGCTCGCGGCTTTCCGCGGGCACCCCTCTGAGATGCCACTGGGCAATCAGCGCCAAAGCTTCGGATACATCACTGTACAGATCCCCAAATCGCAATGTCAGTACACGCCCGGCGTCATTCAGAACCATGACCTGCTGGCCGATGCTGGTATCGATCGAAACCACCTGTCCGTAGGAAAGACGCTCAATAACGATGTCCGATACTGCCAGCTGGTCTGCAGACAACTCCCTGAAATCATAGAGTGAGGAGAGCCAGTGATACTGCTGCGCGCTGTTTGGGGTCGACGCAATCCAGCGCATCAGTGGCTCCGCGAAGCGTTCCTGCCAATACTGTTCACGAACCGAGTTAACGCCGAGGAACAGGGCAACACAGAACAAAAGAATCAGGGATGTCAGGCCGATCAGGCGGGCATAGAGTTTGAAGAAAAACTTGAAGGGCATTATCTGAACCCTGGCAATGAACGCTGACCCACCCGGGCCAGCGCCAGAGACTGGATAGTCAGGCTTCCTTTACGAACAGGTAGCCTTTGCTGCGAACGGTTTTGATGCGTCGCGGGTGAATCGGATCGTCACCGATCTTCGGACGGATTCTGGAAACCCGGACATCGATGGAGCGGTCCTGCCCGTCGTATTCGATACCCCGCAAGGCGGTGAAGATCTCTTCACGGCTGAGCACACGCCCGGCATTGCTGGAAAGTAGCCAGAGCAGATCGAATTCCGCACTGGTCAGATCAATGCTGCTGTCGTTCAGCCAGGCTTCACGCATGGAGCGGTCCACCACCAGATCATTGAACTGAAGCCGCACCGGCTCTTCGGTGAGTCCTTCTTCAGCTGCAACGGTGCCGGTTTCGCTGACCCGGCGCAAAAGCGCCCGAATGCGGGCCAGCAGCACGCGGGGCTTGACCGGTTTACCGACGTAGTCGTCTGCGCCCATTTCCAGGCCGAGCACCTGGTCCAGGTCATCCGTTCGGGCCGTCAACATGATGATCGGCCCGTTATAGTTCGGCCGCACCCGACGACAGATCGAAAGACCGTCTTCTCCGGGCAACATCAGATCCAGAACCACCAGATCCGGTTGCTCCTTGCGAATACGCTCAACCGCGCTGCCGCCGTGATGTTCCAGAGACACGGTAAGGCCGTTGCTTTCCAGGTATTCCCGGGTCAGCTCTGCCAGCCTTTCGTCGTCCTCGACTATTAGAATTCGCCAACTTTCGTTCGTTTGTTCCACGCGGTCCATCTCTGCTTTTGTTATTTGGATTTCTCGAGTCCTTTGCACACGAATCGATGCCTGTCTGACAATACAGACTACGTCTTGTAACAGCAATTATACATGCTTTTCAGAAATATACATGGAACTGACCCTTGGTTACACCCTGGATACGCCCAATCCATCCAGGGCAGCGCCAGATTGGTACCAGAGTAATGCCAGTGCGCCTATCCAGGGCTGCCGGATTGTCATCAATCTGTCATCGTTCATTCATTCCGACGTCATGACTGATTAATAGCCTTGTCGGAAAGAAATAACACAGAGCCCCTTATGAACACTCAGATTGAACACCTCCCCTATCGCGACACGGTCACCCGATGATTGACCTCTGTCGACAGGGGCTTCGGCTCACGCTGTTCATCGGGTTTCTGGGTGCCATTGCACTTCTGGCCCTTGCCCTGAAAATCGCCGACCTGGCTGTCCGCAGGCCCATAGATAGCGCGCCCTGGGCCCAACGCTGTTTTCGCGGAGCCACCTGGTCACTGGGCCTGAAAATCACCTGTCACGGAGAACCATCACCCGGGCCAACCCTGTTTGTATGCAATCACGTTTCATGGTGCGACATACCCGTGCTCGGAGGCATCCTGCCGATGACGTTTCTATCAAAATCGGAAGTTGGCCAATGGCCTCTGATCGGGTGGCTGGCACGCCAGGTCGGCACCCTGTTCATCAAGCGGGGTAGAGGGAAAGCTTCAGGCATCGTGGATCAGGTGGCCAACCTGCTTGACAGCGGCCAGTCCGTGATGATTTTTCCGGAAGGAACAACATCTCCCGGCATGACGGTGCTGCCCTTCCATGGCAGGCTGCTGAGGGCCGCCAACATTGCTGAGGTGCCAATTCAGCCGATCAGCATTGTCTATCGCCGGGGCAAACAACCCGACCATCTGGCCCCGTTCATCAACGACGACGGCTTTGCCCGTCACCTTGGCAGACTTCTGGGCAAATCTCCGCCAACCGTGGATGTATTGCTGCATCCGACTGTCGCAGTGTCCGCCGAGGAGCCGCTGTCAAGCCTGGCGGGCACCTTGCAGGCCTCGGTACTGGACGGCGTAAACGCCCTTCAAAACGGCGCTTTCGACCACGTCAGCCAAGCGGATAACCGGCAGCCACTTCGTCGTCAGTCGCCTCGCGTCTTTCGATAATCTCAAGGTCGAAGTAGAGCGTGAACCCGGCCAGGGGATGGTTTGCATCCACCTTGATCAGGTTGCCATCAATACTGACAACCTGAACCACCTGGGCTTCTTTACCCGTGTTGGTCTGGAATTTCATACCCACCTGCAGATTCTCTACACCCTCAAACATGGAGCGGGGCACCGTGCGGATCAGATCAGGATTATGTTCGCCGTAGGCCATTGACGACGGCACGGTGACCTCCAGACAATCCCCGACACTGCGGTCTTTCACCGCTTCCTGAATGCCGGCGATCACGCCCGGAGTGCCATGAATAAAACGCAGAGGCTCGCTCCCTTCGGAGGTGTCTACCAACTCGCCAAGCTTGTTCTTGAGCACATAGTGAACAGTAAATACGGCAGGTTTCTGCATCAGGTTGTCTGGTTTCCTGTGTCCGGTGAAGTAATGGTCAGATCAAGGCCGTGGATAAGCAACCGTTGATCAAGCTTTTCCCGAAGCCCCCGGGGACTGTCGAGCTGCATGCGCTGTAAAAGCGCCTGATAGCGATTTTCTGTGTCACCCGCTCTTATCGCCTTCCAGAGCGCAATCATTTTACCACGGCGACTGGCGGTTGCAGCTTTCAGCGCTTTCAATGCCTTTCCCAGAGCCAGTTCGTCTTCGGTAAAGTCACAGCCAAACGGGAAAGCCGGGAACAGGCTACCGCCGCCGACGGTTTCAACGGCATGCCTGACATGCTGAGGGGTATTGTTGCGCCAGGCCATGGGCATCTGAAACGCCGGGTCCACCTTGCCAGCCTTCTGGGCCTGCGCCAACAGATCTTCCTGGAATCGCGAATCCGCGATGCGGATCAGCCGCAGGTAGACCTGCTCGTCCGGTTGCCCTAGAAGGTCGGCAATGCCGTATTCAGTCACCACGATATCCCGCAGGTGGCGGGGTATGGTGCAGTGGCCGTAGCTGAAGACAATATTGGATACGGTTTTCTGACCGGATTTACGGGCGCTGCGAAGACAGATCACAGAGCGCGCGCCCGGCAGCTCATGCGCCATAGCGACAAAGTTATACTGCCCGCCGACGCCGCTGACAACACGGCCATCTTCCAGGCCATCGGATACCGCGGCACCGTTGAGTGTCTGCATCATGGCCGAGTTGATAAAGCGGCTGTGAACCCGCTGTGCAGCCTTGATGCGCTGATTGCCATAAGCATGATCGTAAAGATGGTTGATGTAGTTAACGCTGGTCATGCAGATGCGCTGACGATCGGCTGCGGGCAAATCACGCAGGCGCTGGTAGAAGGATTCAGGGCCGACAAAAAAGCCACCGTGAATCACGATGCCGCCGGTCAATCTGCTTCCCAGCGCAAGCCCGCGGATAGATTCGCGTGAGGCATTGTCATCCAGGCCGGGCTCCAGCGACTGCTGGCCAACGCGCAGCCGGCCGCCCTTGTACTCCACTTCCGGACGAAGAATGCCGTACCCCCTGAGCCACGAAACGTCCCGGGCGCGCAGGGGGGAATCAATCAGATCTTTTTCCCTGAGAACATCAAGGGTGTCCAGCGACACGTCCTGACCGATCTGGCCACTGTTGATAAGCTCCTGAAGCCCGGCATGATTGTATACCTCGCGTTTGATGACCCCGGCTTCCAGCAGATAGATAAACCCATCCACCATCATTTCGCTGCAGCCGTACAGACCCTGATCAAACGCATCCACCCCGCCCAGCGACTCTGCAACCGGAAAGTTGCCGGCCACGGCCAGGTGATCGTAAACCGCTTTCCAGTGACTGTTATGGCGGTGCCTGAGAATTGCGCTATGAACCAGTGCAGAGCCCAGAGAGCCAATGCCGACCTGAAGCGTGCCACCATCTTTCAGAAGCGTACTGGCGTAAAACCCGATCAGGTGGTCCTCCGGACTGACGGCCATCTGCGGCGCTGAAAAAAGCGGGTAGTCCGAACGTGGATGCGCCAGCAGAATGTCGAACTCGGAGTCCCTGATAGCAGCATGGTTGCCCATGAAAGGCAGATGACTGTTCAGCTCTCCGACCAGAGCCACCGGTTCGCCGCTGGCTTCGCGCGCCCGCAACAGTGGAATCAGATCGAGAGTCAGGTCCGGGTTACTGCTCAGGCTTACCATACCCTTGCTGTCGGAGCCTGTTGGCGGTGCGACCATCTGCGCCACCACATTGACCCCCTGGGCCATCAGATCACGAACCGCATGGGTGTAATTGGTACAAACATAATGCCGCTGTTGCGAAGCGTCGTTCAGAAACGAGCCTGCCTTGAAGAAGAATTCGGACACCGAGACGTTTGGCGGCAGGCGCTTGCGGAGCACATCCCTGGCGTAATCAAGCTCCGGAATATCGCCATAAAGGCGCTCGACAAAGGGCTCCATAAAGCGTTTCTCAAGGGAGGAGCTGCCAACCGGAGCGGTCAGTGAAAGCGCGGTGAGAATGTGCAACGTTATGGTCGGATCTGCACTGGCGCGTTCATAGAGCGCGTTAATGAACCGTACCGGTTTACCGAGGCCCAGAGGAAGTCCAATCGTTATGTTTTTCCCGACCTGCTGGATCAGCTGATCGACACATGCCTGACTGTCATTAAGCGTAAGCGGCTTATCGCTGGCCATGTGCGAACTCCCTTTTGGCATCAAAGAACGATTGCGGAAGGCGGATGATCACATGGCAGGACAGTTCAGGCAATGGAGCGGGGCATCGGGGAAAGGTCGTTCAGAAGTTCCACTTCAGATTAAGGCAGGCACCCTCTTCAAGAAGCGCGATTCCATGATCCGCTCTTGCTGACTGAGACGCGTAAGTGCGTCCTTTGGAACCCGAATCATGCAGACTGAGACTCAACAGGCGTGAACCCACAGCCGCATACGTATCGAAGGAATCCTGTTCAAAGTCGCCCGACATCTGCTCCTGCAAAGCGTATACATCCTGAACGGGGACTTCATCAGCGAAAACACGCTCGCTGGCTTCGGCGCGAACCACAAAGGCCAACATATTGAGTGCAAGAAGAACTACGAAGATGCGAATAATCATTGTTTTTTGAGACCCTGAATCGAGCGGGAAGTCTAATAGCGCTTAAGCATAAAGTCTAACGATTCAGCACAAAAATGATGTGAATTCCCACACACTAACGCCAGCACAACGCCGCTAAAACGCTGATTTATTGTCAATAAACCAGCGCTTTTTGTAACGGCACGTAACCCGCGCCTGCGATTTACTAGGGACAGGGATTCGGAAACTCCCCATGAACGGATTCAATATCGGCCAGAACCTGATCATCCAGAAAAAGAGAGGCGGAGCTGATATTCTCCCGCAACTGCTCAAGGGAGGTCGCCCCGATAATATTGCTGGCAACGAAATCACGACCGGTTACGTAGGCAAGCGCCATCTGCGCCGGCGACAGGCCATACTTGTTTGCCAGGTCGACATAGGCCTGAGTCGCGACTTCCCCGCGGGCACTGGTATAACGGGAAAATCGCGTATACAGCGACAGACGCGCACCATCAGGACGTTGCCCGCCGAGGTATTTCCCGGTCAGAACGCCAAAGGCTAACGGTGAATACGCCAGCAACCCAACCTGCTCTCGACAGGCGATCTCCGCAGTCCCCACTTCAAAGGTGCGGTTCAACAGATTGTAGGGATTCTGAATACTGGCAATGCGCGGCCAGTTTCGCTCCCGGGACAGCCGCAGGTACTCGGAGGTGCCCCAGGGGGTTTCATTGGAAATACCCACATGGCGGATCTTGCCTTCCTGCACCAGCTCATCAAGTGCTTCCAGGGTTTCCTCGACAGGAGTCGACTGCTCATCCGGCTGGTGCTTATAGCCCAGCTTTCCGAAGAAGTTGGCGTTCCGGTCCGGCCAGTGAACCTGATACAGATCTATGTAATCGGTCTGCAGGCGCTGCAGGCTATCTTCACAGGCTTTACGGACGTGGTCCCGGGTCAGCCTCGGGCCGTTACGTAAATAGGTCAGGCCGTTGCCGGGGCCAGCCACCTTAGAGGCGATCACCAGGTCATCGCGCCGGTGGCGTTTTGCCAGCCAGTTTCCAAGATAGGTTTCGGTCAGCCCCTGGGTCTCTGCTCTTGGCGGTACCGGGTACATTTCCGCAGCATCAATAAAGTTGATGCCTTCCGCGGTAGCAAGATCCAGCTGTGCGGCGGCGTCACGTTCTGAATTCTGTTCGCCCCAGGTCATGGTGCCCAGGCATATTTCACTGACGTCAATATCGGTCCTGCCAAGCCTGCGGGTTTTCATGGGCCCTCCGGTTTCGTTGGTTTCTGGCTGTCACATTACTGTCACAGTATTGTCGCGACCCTGTCACGGGGCCTCGGCACACTCGTCATCATGAAAACAGAGTTTTCAGGAGATAGCGTGACAGAGCCAGCCAGGGCGCTTCCAGGTCAGCGACACATTAGCATTGTTTCCGATACCTTTCCGCCGGAAGTCAACGGTGTGGCCAACACACTCAAGTACCTGTGCGAGGGGCTGGTTCTTAACGACCATTACGTATCTGTTATCCGCCCCGGGCAAGGCCTGGAAGAAGCCCGGAGCGGCGGCATGCTTTGCCATCAGACCCACAGGGTCGCCGGTATGCCCATCCCCGGTTACCCGAACCTCCGGTTTGGCGTACCGGCCCCGGGACACCTGGCCCGGCTCTGGAGAAAACACCGGCCTGATGCAATTTATGTGGCTACGCAAGGGCCACTGGGCATCAGCGCCGTGAGCGTCGCCCGCAAGCTGGGGATTCCTGTCAGCTCGGGCTTTCATACCAACGTCCAGAATGACAGCCAGTTTCACGGCGCCGGGTGGCTGGATACTCTCCTGTGTCGTTATAGACGATGGTTTCACAACCGCACTGCCGTCACACTGGTACCTACCCGAAAAACGCTTGCCACCACCCAGCGGCTCGGCATTGGCCCCACTGCGCTCTGGCACGGGGGCGTAGACTGCACCCTGTTTTCACCCGGCAAGCGCAACCAGGCTTTACGGCATTCCTGGCGCCTGAAACCTGAAGATCCTGCCGTTATCTATGTTGGCAGGCTGGCACCGGAAAAAAACCTGCAACTGGCCGTTTCCTGCTTTGAACGGCTGAAAAGCCTGCATCCCACAGCCCGTTTTGTACTGGTGGGGGATGGCCCTATGCGCTCCCGGCTGGCCAAACGACACCCGGACTATATCTTCACCGGCATTCAGCGTGGTGAGCGGCTGGCCGAGCACTACGCTTCCGGCGATCTTTTCCTGTTTCCAGGCAAAACCGACACCTTTGGGAGTGTGATGACTGAGGCCATGGCCAGCGGCCTTGCCGTTGTTGCGTTTGATGATGCCGCAGCCAACGAACATATTCGCCATGGCGACAACGGCATGAAGGCCAACCCGGAGGACAGCGAAGCGTTCGTCAGCCACGCCCTCAGGCTGATCGACCAGCCGACGTTTGCCGGCCGGATCCGGGCCCAGGCAAGGCTGGACGCACTGGACCTGGACTGGGCATCCGAGGTGGAACGATTCGAAAATCTGGTTATCAACCAGACCGCCGGGGCGCGCAGGCATATCCGTCGAAAGCAGAGCTTCACCCCTGTTTGATTCGGTCAATGCCTTTGCAGGTTCCTTATTCAAATAGCCTGAGCTGAGTCGTCGGCGACTCATCGTTGCGGAACCTCACCCCCAGACCAAGCAGGCGCACCGGCCTTTCGGTGTTGGTCACCAGTTCGTCCAGCAACGGCTGGTAGTCAGCCAGCTCGGGCTGCTGAACCTGATCGCGGACCCGCTCGAGAGTGTGGGTGGAAAAATCACTGTAGCGAATTTTCACAAACAGCTTGTGGATGGGTTTACGCCCGGCCTTGCGGCTGAGCCGCAAATTCAGATCAGCCACCAGCGACGCCATCACCGAATCACAGGCGTTTTTATCCGGCAAATCCTGGGAAAAAGTCCGCTCGACGCTGACGGATTTGGCAATCCGCGACACCACCACTTCCCGGTTATCCCGGCCGAACGCCATTTCACGCAGCCGGTAGCCCTGTTTGCCAAACCGTTCCAGCAAACCCTCGGCAGATGCGCGCTGCAGGTCACCGCAGGTAGTAACGCCCATTTCATGAAGCTTTGCCGCCGTGACTTTGCCCACACCAAAGAGTTTTTCTACCTTTAAACCCTGAACAAAGTCATCGACCTTCTCCGGCGTGATCACGAACAGCCCGTCTGGCTTTTCCCAGTCGCTGGCAATTTTCGCCAGGAATTTGTTGGGCGCGACACCGGCAGAAATCGTAATACCCACTTCGTCCTGGACCCGTTTTCTGAGATATTGAGCCATAAGGGTGGCGCTGCCCTTGTGCTCGGTGACCTCGGTAACATCAAGAAAGGCCTCGTCCAGGGATAAAGGCTCGACCAGATCGGTCAGCTCCCTCAGAATAGCCATTACCTGGCGGGATGCAGTCCGGTAGCGGTTCATATCGGTAGGCACTGTCACCAGTCCGGGGCAGAGCCTGCGGGCCTCGCCACCGGGCATGGCAGAACGCACGCCAAAGGCCCTCGCACGGTAGTTGCAGGTGGTCACTACACCGCGCCCCCCCTGCCCGCCGACGGCCAGAGGCACATCCCGCAAAGTGGGGTCATCGCGCATCTCCACTGCGGCATAGAAACAGTCGCAGTCGACGTGGATAATCTTTCGTTGGACCATGGCGTTTCAGTCGGGTAAACAGTCTGTACATATGTACAGCCTTGTATCTTAAGGTAACATGCTGAGAATGTCAGGATCGTACCGGATTAACCTTCAATCGGATGCCTTATTATGACTGACCAGATTCCCCGCAATGACCAGACAGAAATTGAAGCAGCGGCCTTTCGCAAGCTGCTAAGGCACTTGCGCGAGCATACCGAGGTGCAGAACATCGACCTGATGGACCTGGCCAGCTTCTGCCGCAACTGTCTGTCGAAATGGTACCGCGCCGAGGCCAGCGAACGTGGCTTCGACCTTTCTGACCCGCAGGCCCGTGAAATTGTCTACGGTATGCCTTATGAAGAGTGGAAAGCCACCTATCAGACCGGTGATAAAAAAGATCACAAGGCTGCGCGAGAATGAACCTGAACAAGCGGGTGCAGGTGCATCTGGCCTCTATTGACGCTGGCCACAGCACCTTCAGTGATACGCTGGAGCTGATAGGCCAGGTTTTCGACTACCGGCCAACCGGCTTTCACAATGGCCCGCTGTTCAATCCGGCCGGGGAAAACGAAGGCTCCTGCCGGACTTTGTCCCTGGCCCAGTACTGCAACCTGAATGAAGCCGACACCCTGCGCCTGTTTGCCGAGCATTACCAACAGGTGCTGGACGACCCTGCCGGTGAAAGCCACAGCAATATCCGGCAGTTCATGACAACCGGCTGGTCCGGCATCCGTTTCGACGAACCACCTTTACGCAAACGCCCGGCCCCTGGCCCGGAAGACACTACCAAAGAGAGCCCTTGATGACTGATACCGCTGCCTCTGGCGTTACCCAGTGTTTTCAGCTGAAGAGTGCAAGCATCTCCATGACCGCACTGGAGTTGTATTTTTTTGAAGAAAGCGAGTTCGAGCAGACATTGCGGGACAAGATCAATCAGGCGCCCGGCTTTTTCAAGGACATACCGCTTATCATAAGCCTTGAGAAGTACGAGGGGTTGAGCAGCGAACTCGACTTCTTCAAAATCATCGGTGCCTGCCGCCGCAACAACATTCACGTGATTGGCGTGCGGGGTGGCGATGAAGATCAGCGCCGACTCGCCCGGGGCGCCTCCCTGGCACTGCTGCCCGGCGGCAGCCAGCGTGACCGGGAAATCAGTACGCCTGAAGTCGAAAATACCGCGCCGATAGCCGATGTCACCAATAAAGAGCACACTGAGACGATTCCACGACCCGAGCCCGGAGACCTGGCGCCCGCGCGGATCATCAGCCAGCCCGTACGCTCAGGCCAGCAGGTATGCGCGCCAGAGGGCGACCTGATCATTCTGGCATCGGTTCAGGCAGGCGCAGAAGTGCTCGCAGCAGGCAACGTTCATGTTTACGGCCCTCTTCGGGGTCGCGCCCTGGCTGGCATTCACGGGGCCGTAAACGCCCGGGTTTTCTGCCAGTCGCTGGAAGCAGAGCTTGTGTCCATTGCGGGACACTATAAAATCTCGGAAGATCTACAGGACAACGGCTGGAAAACCGCGGTCCAGATTCAGCTCAAGGATGATTCACTGGTAGTAACACCACTGGACAAGGGCTGAGCGTCGGCGGCTCCAGATTATTGATTAATCACGAATTCACTGAAATACAGGGATGCAATCTTGGCTAGAATCATTGTCGTTACCTCAGGAAAAGGTGGCGTAGGCAAAACCACAACCAGCGCGTCGATCAGCACGGGACTGGCCAAACTTGGCCACAAAACCGTGGTTATTGATTTCGACGTGGGCCTGCGGAATCTTGATCTCATCATGAACTGCGAACGCCGCGTGGTGTATGACTTTGTGAACGTCATTCAGGGCGAGGCCTCGCTCAACCAGGCGCTGATCAAGGACAAGCGTGTTGAAACGCTGTACATCCTGCCCGCGTCCCAGACCCGGGAAAAGGAAGCCCTGACCAAGGAAGGCGTGGAAAAAGTCATTAACGAGCTGTCTGAGCGTTTTGACTACATCGTCTGCGACTCACCCGCCGGCATCGAGCATGGCGCACTGATGGCTCTCTACTACGCCGACGAAGCCATCGTAGTGACCAATCCGGAAGTATCGTCGGTGCGGGATTCCGATCGCATTCTGGGTATTTTGCAAAGCAAGTCCCGGCGCGCAGAAATGGGCCAGGACCCGGTCAAGGAGCACCTGCTGCTGACCCGGTACAACCCTGACCGCGTTGAAAAAGGCGAAATGCTCTCGGTGGCCGATGTCGAGGAGATTCTGGCTATACCGCTGCTGGGCGTTATTCCGGAATCCCAGATCGTTCTCAATGCTTCCAACCAGGGCGTTCCCGTCATCCTGGAAGAAGACAGTGACGCCGGGCAGGCTTATGAAGATGCTGTGGCACGGCTGCTGGGCGAGGAGCGGGAACACCGCTTCATGGCCTCGCAGAAAAAGGGTTTCTTCTCACGGATGTTCAAAGGAGGCTAAGGAATGAGTTTCCTGGACTATTTCAAAAGCAGTAAGAACA
>Ga0136557_1000425_pt1 | contig 32355 bp, 26 predicted proteins | sample AntRauTorckE6832_FD_104796 | JGI IMG/M metagenome (GOLD analysis project Ga0136557, IMG submission 104796) | Saline lake microbial communities from Rauer Islands, Antarctica - Metagenome Torckler E6 #832 | ecosystem: Environmental > Aquatic > Non-marine Saline and Alkaline > Saline | place...
ATTGGCATAACCACCAAGTTGTAACTGTTCAAGAGTGCTCCATATTGGCTCATTTGGGACTTTGAAGCATACTTGTGCTATTCGAGAAGGCTCAAATGGGACAAGATGGGGTGCTCCTGAATAATTACCTTTTTTTTATCTGACTAGATGCCTCATCCACTACATTCATTTAAAAAGTATTTCCTTCCTTGTATGGGGCTTACGGGATTTCTTGTCATCTTTGCCCTGGACTCACTGTCAGCGAGCCAGGCGCTGCAGTCACAATCACCTTCCTGGTCTGCAATAAGCATCGGCCTGGCCGGCGGGCTTGCCTTTTTCCTCTACGGCATGGAAAAAATGAGCGAGGGCATGAAAAACACGGCGGGCAGCCAGATGCGCACCATTCTCGCCAAACTCACCAAAAACCGCGTCATAGCCCTCGGCGTCGGCGCCTTCGTCACCATGATCATTCAGTCGAGCAGTGCGACAACCGTTATGCTGGTAAGTTTTGTCCAGGCCGGGCTGCTTAACCTTAGCCAATGCATGGGAGTTATATTGGGTGCTGGTATCGGCACGACGATTACAGCACAGATGATTGCCTTCAAACTCACCGACTATGCTCTTCTAATGGTCGCCGGCGGTTTTGCCCTTAAACTCTTCAGTAATACTAATAAATCTAAAGATATAGGTGATATTATCCTTGGGTTCGGTATCCTGTTCTTTGGCATGAAACTCATGAGCGAAGTTATGGAACCGCTGCGAACGTATACACCCTTTATCGACTTGATGAAGGACATGGAAAATCCCCTCATGGGCATCATCGTCGGCACCGCCTTCACCGCCGTTGTCCAGTCAAGCAGCGCCACAACTGGAATCCTTATCGTACTTGCTCAGCAGGGTCTGTTGACCCTTGAAGGTGGAATCCCTGTCCTTTTCGGTGCCAACATCGGCACCTGTGTTACCGCTGCTCTTGCATGTATTGGCGCTTCGCGAGAAGCAAAAAGGGTGGCTATTGCCCACATCATTTTCAAGATTGCCGGCGTCTGTCTCTTCATTTTGTGGATTCCGCAGTTTGCCGCTTTTATAGAATCCATTTCCAGTCATTTCGATACCGGGACGGCCCGTCACATCGCTAACGCCCACACAGTATTCAATTTAAGCCTGGGGCTGTTTTTTCTGCCCTTCACCTCTTTCTTTGCCAGCTTCGTTTTTCTTCTCTTTCCGAAAAAAGAGAAGCCTCAAAGTAGAAAGCTAGTTGTCTGGCATATAGATGACAGCATGCTTGATACTCCCAGCATCGCCATCGATCTTGCCCGTCTTGAAATATCACGTATTGCAAAGCTTTTGGGCAGAATGCTCAACGCCATTATCATTCCCTTTGTTTCCGACAAACGATATATTGCATTAAATGTCAAGGCCGACGAAGCCCGACTGCTGCTCCAGGAAATTCCAACCCGTGATGCCATACATAAGGATCTCACCCTTTCTGAAGGCATCGATATGCGTGAAGAGAAAATCGATTTTCTTTCGGAACAACTCAACACATATCTGACAAGGATAGCCAGGAGAAGTATTAGCAAGGAGGAAGCAAGGGAAGTTTTCGGCATGGTTTCCATTGTCAAGGACATGGAAAGCATGGGAGACATAATCCATAGAAATATTGTGCCGCTAATCGATAAAAAGAAAGCATTACATTACGATTTCTGCGAAGAAGGCAAGGAAGAACTTCTCATATACCAGAGCAAAGTTGTTAAACAGATTGAAATTCTTCGACAGGCCTTTGCTACATTGGACCTTGAAGCAGCAGAAATTATAATGAAAAAAGAAGGCAAATACCTCGACATGGAATCGCGGTATAGAGCCTCCCACCTGCAAAGGATTATTGCTAAAAAACATGAATCAATTGCAACCAGCGAAATACATATGGAGCTGATGGATCTGATGAAACAAATTCTTCTCTACTCCTCCAATATCGCTAAAACCTACGTAGAGACAACTCCTCAAAAAAAGTTTTCGTCTTCCTAGTCAGTGGGGAGCTTACGGTAACGCTCATCCGCCGCCACCACCATTGTTTCACCGGGGGTAGTTACATTACGTAGGTTCCCCCCATAAGTAGTTACATTTATTTCACCAATTGATTTTTCATTTGCAACAACTTATTGTTTCGATTACCTGTTTCATAGGGTGCGATTGAAAATATTTAATGCATTTTTCGAAATCGTAGTTTGACTACGTAGCTGAGACATAATTCCATGGAGCCTGTGTATGAGCACTCCAGTGTACGATATGGCAATTATAGGTGGCGGCGTCAACGGTTGTGGCATTGCCCGCGATGCAGCAGGCAGAGGGTTGTCCGTTGTTCTCTGTGAGCAGAATGATCTTGCCGGCGGCACCTCCTCGGCAAGCACCAAGCTTATTCACGGCGGGCTGCGCTATCTGGAATACTACGAATTCCGTCTGGTCCGCGAAGCTTTGAAGGAGCGCGAAGTCCTGCTCAACGCCGCCCCACATATCATTTGGCCTCTTCGCTTTATCCTGCCCCATCACAAAGGGCTGCGCCCTTACTGGCTCATTCGCCTCGGCCTTTTTCTCTATGACCATCTTGGCAACAGAAAACTTTTGCCAGGCACATCCACCGTCGATCTGGAGAAAGATGAAGCCGGCACGCCACTGAAAGAGCTTTTTACAAAGGCCTTCGAATACTCCGACTGCTGGGTCATTGACAGTCGCCTTGTGGTTCTCAATGCCATGGATGCCAAGGCCAAAGGTGCCGATATCAGAACCCGCACCAAATGCATCTCGGCAAACCGCCGTGACGGCGTCTGGGTCCTTGAAACTCAAGACAGCAACAGTGGCAAGACTTCAACCATCAAGGCCGCAAGTCTGGTCAATGCCACCGGGCCGTGGCTCGACAGCTTCCTCAGTCACACCAGCCATAAAGACACCGGCGAACATATCCGCATGGTCAAGGGCAGCCATATCATCGTCAATACGCTGTTCGACCATGACCGCTGCTATATCTTCCAAAACAGCGATGGCCGCATAATCTTTGCCATTCCCTATGAACGCGACTTCACCCTTATCGGCACAACCGATGTCGACTTCCAAGGTGCCCCGGGGACGGTGAGCATTGATGGAGCGGAAATTGACTACCTCTGCTCGGCGGCAAGCGAATACTTTGTCAAGCCGGTTACTCCGCAGGATGTAGTACGGTCGTATTCCGGTATTCGTCCGCTGTTTGACGACGGCAAGGGAGATGCCAAATCGGCCACCCGTGACTATGTCCTCACCATAGACGAAGAAGACCACAGGGCACCATTGCTGTCTATTTACGGGGGTAAAATCACCACTTATCGAAAACTTGCCGAGGCAGTTCTACAAAAACTGCGGCCCTTCTTTCCTGAAATGAGCGACAACTGGACAGAATCCGAGGTGTTGCCGGGTGGTGACTTTCATCCATCCGCCTTTCCGGCAGAGGTACGGAAACTGCGGGATACCTGTAGCTGCCTCAGCGTCAGACACGCCACCAGGCTGGTGCGAAACTATGGCACCAGGGCTTTCGATATCATCAAAGATGTCAAGGATACACCGGAGTTGGGTCGATGCTTCGGCGGCGATCTCTATGAGATCGAAGTTACTTATCTGATGCACAATGAATGGGCCCGGACAGCCGATGATGTTCTCTGGCGCAGGTCCAATATGGGACTCTATCTCAGCGAAAAAGAGGTCCGGGAGCTTGATGCCTGGATGCAAACAAGCAGCCATGACCTCTAGGAGGCCGTCCGAAAATGCCCTTCTCGGAGTCTTCGCTTACCGGCCCATATCTTCGTTAAACTCGAAAAAATTATCCTCGAAATATTACCTATATGCCTCCGGTAATTTTTTCGAGTTCGCCTCGATCTGAACGAAAATGCCTATTCTCGGACAACCTCCTAGCTTTTCTCAAACAACCCTGGGCACCACCCATAAGCGCATCAGAAGCATAGATTTCGCCCGTTTTTATGGCATGATTCTGGTATACTATGGCCATATCGTGGAACAGGTGATGTATGCCGGCAGCGCCGAGGCCGCCGCGCAATACAAGTTCATCTATTCCTTCCACATGCCTCTCTTTTTCTTTCTCTCCGGCACTATTGTGGCGGAAAAAAAACTCGCCTTGCCCCTCCTGCAGTATTGTAAACAAATACTGGCATCACGACTTGTTCCCTATATTTTCTTCAGCATATTGACAGCCATTGTATCGCTGGCAATACCGGGGTGGTTTCCCCTTGGGGCTTTGAATGATGCCGGTGGGTATCTCAAAAGCGCAATCGCCACATTGATTGGCTTTCCCGCCTTTTGCATCCCCCTATGGTTCATGGCTCTTTTAATCAGTGTCGAGCTTTTCCACGCCCTGATTTCCAGGGTTACGCAACGCCTATCGATACTGGTGGTGTTGGCTGTAATACTCTATGTTTGCGGCTATTATCTCAATCAACTCTACAATTTCGTGGAAAATCAGCAGGCCTTCTGGTTCATCAATGAGGTGCCGGTGATCTATCTTTTCTATGTCGCCGGTGTCTTACTCCAAAAAAGTGGTTTTCTTCACCGCGATTTTCCCAGGCGCTGGACATTACCGGGCGCCCTGTTGTGCTTCTTACTTGTAGCGCTGACCTTTGACCTCAATCAAGGGCCGTTCCGGATTATCCAGGCCGTTGTCATCGTCCTCTCCGGCCATGGCAACATCGTGCTTTTCCCGCTGACAGCCTTTCTTGGTTCCTTCTTTATACTCTTCGCGGCAGTTGGTACTCCAGCAGCGGGATGGATCTCCTACCTGGGCCAAAATGCACTCTCCCTGTTCTGCCTCAACGGTCTCTTCTATCATTTTGTCAACCCGGTCACCGCCACATGGTTTGCCAAGGCTTGCACCACCTCGCATGCAACCGTTTTTCTCTATTCAACTCTCATGACTGTCCTCAGCCTGGCCGTATGCCTGCCGCTGATTTTCCTTCTGACCAGGTATGTGCCGCAACTGATGGGCAAGCCCATGCATGAGGGGCCCCTGCTGAGGCCCTTGATCAAGAAATAATTTGTAACTGCTTGGAGGGTGGCGGAGATTCTTGTAGGGGCACGGCGTGCTGTGCCTTACTGGTGAAGCGTATTGGTCCCAGGCTGATCGGCGGGGAGCCCTGGTGCCCTGTGAGCAGTTACGATTCATCAAGGCATTGGCGGATGGTTTCCGCCAGATCCCGCCGTGAGACAGGCTTCATCAAAAAATTCTTGATACCAATTGAGTGTGCCTTTGCAGAATCTATTTTGTGGCTGTAGCCGCTGCACATGATTATCGGAAGGTCAGATCGAATGCGAAGCAGTTCACGGCATAAACTCTCTCCTGTAATCTCAGGCATGGTCTGATCGGATATTACCAGATCATAGATCTCCGGAGCGGCTTTGAAGAGCTCGAGGGCTTTTTTGCTGCTGGTGGTCGCTTCTACACTGTAGCCCAATTGTTTGACGGAACGTTTGAGGATATCGACAAGCGATGCTTCATCGTCAACAATAAGGATGTGCTCATTTCCAGATGGCAGTGTTTGCCTTGCTTTGCCTTTTTCTTTGGGCTTTTGCTCCAGGCTGGGAAAATAAATGGTAAACGTCGTGCCCTGGTTAACCTTGCTTTTCACCCGGATCACCCCGTTATGACTCTTCACCAATCCATGCACCACGGCAAGCCCCATGCCGGATCCCTGCCCCACCTCCTTGGTGGTGAAATAGGGGTCAAAGATACGTTCAAGCAGATGCTCTTCAATACCACCCCCGGTATCACTGACTGAGAGGGCAACATATCCGCCTGGCATTAACTCCAGATCGTCGGGTATCAATCCCGAACCACGCTCGATATGCTCGAGTTCTAGTGTAAGAACTCCACCGTTGTCATCCATGGCCTGGGCACCATTGGTGCACAGGTTTATAATAATCTGATTTATTTTCCCGGGATTACCCAGAATAGATCCGCAGTCCGGACTGATTATCGTCTGGATATCAATGGTTGCCGGAATTGAAGCACGCAGAAGTTTGATGGTTTGGTTGACGATGTCCTGAACATCAAGTATGACAAGCTCCTCAGGCTGCTTTCTGCTGAAGGCCAAAATCTGTTTGACGATATCCTTAGCGCGATGGCCAGCATGCTCTACCTGCTCCAGCGAACTCTTGGCAGGGCTGTGGTCAGGAATGTCTTCCTTGGCGAGATCGGTATACCCGATGATTGCTGCCAGGAGATTGTTAAAGTCATGGGCGATACCACCGGCCAGTGTACCAATGGCTTCCATTTTGTGGGCTTGGCGCAGGTCCTCTTTTATCTGTTTTCTTTCAGCTATCTCCTCTTCCAGAGCAATAGTTCGCTCAGCCACACGCCGCTCGAGATGTTTCTGATGTGCTGCATTGATTCGCCGCTGATTTCGCTCTTCAAGAATGACCGAGAGCATAAAACAGAAATTCTGAAGGTATTCCTCATAGGGGGCAAAGGCCTCATTATCGGTAAGAGTCAATACCAGATACTCGTTTGCTGCATTGTCCACCTGGATCGGGAAACTGATCGTGTGATCATCGCGGATCGGATCTTCGTCGTTCAGGTAATTCACAGCACTGACGCCAGGAACACTCAAAAGTCCCCGGCAAACAAACTCAAAGATAGTCTTTTCCTCCGGGAGACTGCCCACAATGGACTGCATGAGCAGGAGCTGGCTGAGAACGTGCGGTTTAAGTTGACTGTTGCGATGATCCATGGAGATTTCAGCGGTGATGATGATGGGGCGACAGACCGAGAAATTCCTCCGGCGGTATAAAAAAAGGATTATGGACCACGGAACCCCGAACGACCATATATGGGTGTACCTTGAGCACATCCATTATCATGGAACCACTGAAATCATGCGCCGAATATTGACAGACGGTGGTTATGGGATGCTCCCGCAACAACAGGCTGACCCTGGATTCATACTCCAGAAGACGATCTCCGCCGCTAATCTCCTCAATATCGGCGGTCATTTCACCAATGACCCGGACATGGCTATACCCCTGTTCAAGAGAGTCGGTGTGGTAGTCTTTTAAAAGGGCAAGCATTATTTCCGGATCAAAGTGCCCCTTCTGGTAATAGACGTCACGTGTACCGCTCAAGGTCAGTGCTCCTGAACGCACAGCCTCATCATAGGGGATGCCTTCCGCCTCCAGCAGCACTTTTAAGGCAGCACCATTGACTTTCTCGGAAAAACAGGAGATACGCTCTTCTGCCTGCATACCGGCAAGAAGAAACTTGAAAACAGACTCATGGCGCTCCTTTTCATCTGTATATATCTGGCAGACATGGGTGCCTGGCGGAAAATTCTGCTTGGTAAAGCCGAAAGGTATTGAGTTGGCGTGGTCATGCATGGAGTCCCCCTGTTTCCCATTCAAATCAAGGGCACTAATCGGTCATTGTGTGCCATCATTGTGTGATTAGTCGCACCCTCTCTCGAAGAGATAATAATGTAACTTTATTACATGAATGCTGCATTGTAAAGGTGATAACTATCCAGCAGCACCCCATCTGCACGCGATCAACCCGAAAAACATAGGCACACCATAGCTTTCATCAAACATAGCGAAAAACAAAAATAAACCATATAATAGTCAGGACAAGTCCACCCCACAGGGGCGCGCCGAAGAATGCCAGCCACCCAAGGTTGATAAAACCGGTTCCCACCCAGGAGATAAAGAGACGATCGCCCCGTGTCGTGTCCAGACCGATGATCCCCCGCCTTGGACCACCGCCCGGGCTGAAATGTTCCCATACGCCCATGGAGGCGATTGACAATACCAGTACAATACAGAATGCGGCTGTCGGCCACGTCCAGGCCATCCAGGATAAACCCATAATAGTCCTCCCTAAACACGCCCGAGGGCGAACCCTTTGGCTATATAGTTACGCACAAAATAAATGACCATGGCACCGGGGATAATAGTGAGTGACCCGGCTGCCGCCAAAAGTCCAAGTTCATACCCTGAACTGCTCGCCGTTCGTGTCATGGTCGCCGCAATTGGTTTAGCCTCGACGGCAGTCAAGGTCTTGGCAAAGAGCAGTTCCACCCACGAGTACATGAAGCAGAAAAACATCGCCACTCCCACTCCCGCGGCGATTGTCGGAATGAAAATACGAATAAAAAACCTTGCAAACGAATAGCCATCCAGAAAAGCCGTTTCATCGAGTTCCTTGGGAACACCGGACATAAATCCTTCAAGAATCCACACTGCCAGAGGGATGTTAAACAGGCAATGGGCAATGGCAACTGCTAAATGGGTGTCAAAGAGACCAATGGCCGAATATAACTGAAAAAAAGGCAGGGCAAAAATTGCCGGCGGGGCCATGCGGTTGGTCAGCAGCCAGAAGAACAGATGCTTGTCGCCGAGGAATCTGTAACGGGAAAAGGCATAGGCCGCCGGCAATGCCACGGTCACCGAGAGCAGGGTATTCATGACCACATAGATGATAGAGTTAATGTAGCCGTTATACCATGTCGAATCCGTAAAGATCACCTTATAATTTTCAAGCGTAAAATTCTGGGGGAAAAAAGTGAAACCACTCAGAATTTCGTTGGTGCTCTTCACTGACATGGACAGCAGACCGTAAATAGGCAGCATTAAAAACAGGATGTAGAGTGTCGGCACCAGCCATTTTTTTGGATTGGTCATTTTACTGCTCCTCGTTACGCATCATGATGGTGTAGAACACCCAGCAAATTAACAAAACGACGAGTAAATAGATCAAGGACATCGCCGCGGCCGGGCCGAGATCAAACTGGCCGAGGGCCATCTTGACCAGGTCGATGGAGAGAAATGTCGTAGTGTTGCCTGGTCCTCCGCCTGTCAGCACAAAGGGCTCGGTATAGATCATGAAACTGTCCATGAATCGCAGCAGTATGCCGATGGTCAAGACCCGCTTCATTTTGGGCAGCTGGATATAGCGAAAAATCGCCCAACGACTGGCGCCGTCGATATGCGCTGCCTGATAATAGTCATCGGGTATCGAGCTCAGTCCGGCATAGCAGAGCAGAACAATCAGCGAGGTCCAGTGCCACACATCCATGATCACCGTTGTTATCCAGGCGGCCACCGGCTGCTGGGTAAAGTTGTAGTCAATTCCCATGGAATTCAGGGTATGACCCAGCAGGCCAATATTGGGCAGAGCAAAAATATTCCACATGGCACCGACCACATTCCAGGGAATCAACAGCGGCAGGGCCATCAACACCAGACAGACGGATACCCAGGGGCCCTTACGGGGCATGGTCAAGGCCACGCCGATGCCAAGCGGTACCTCAATGAGCAGGATCATACCGGTAAAGGCCAGCTGCCGCATCATGGACTGGTGAAAACGACTCGAATTCAACACCTGCTCAAACCAGGTTGTCCCTTCCCAAAAAAAGACATTATTGCCGAATGTTTCCTGAAAGGCGTAATTAATCACTGTCAGCAACGGGATAAAGGCATTGAACGCCACCAGGATAAGAACCGGGACGACCAGCCACCAGGCCTTATTGCTTTGGGTTTTAGTCATGAGCAGCCTCCTCTACAGCCCAGTCATCACAGTACACTCTGGTCTGCTCCGGGTCAAACCGGATCCGGGGATTTTCCGACGGGATGGTTTGATCCTCCCGCAGCACCATCTTGATGACTTGCGATTCATGTCTCAGTGTCAGCACCTGATAGCGCCCAAGATCCTCAACCTTGTCAATGATCACCGGGATGCCGTCCTCGGCAAAATCGACAAATTCCGGCCGGATACCGACTTCAAGCTTGCCGTCCAGATCACCTTTGACCGGCTGGGATATGGGCAGGGGATGGTCGCAAAATACAGGCCGGCCGCCATCAATGGTACAGGGCAGGATGTTCATACCCGGTGAACCGATGAAATAGCCCACAAAGGTATGCTGCGGGTGGTTGAATAATTCAACCGGCGTGCCCACCTGCACCACTGTACCGTCATACATTACAACCACCTTGTCGGCAAAGGTCAGGGCCTCGACCTGGTCATGGGTGACATAGATCATGGTCATGCCCACCTGTTGGTGCAACTCCTTGAGTTTTGAACGCAGTTGCCATTTGAGGTGGGGATCGATAACCGTCAAAGGCTCATCAAAGAGAATTGCATTGACATCGGAGCGAACCAGGCCCCGACCAAGGGATATTTTCTGCTTCCCATCGGCGGTCAACCCGGCAGCCCGCTGTTTAAGACTGGCTGTCAGATCAAGCATCTCGGCAATCTGATGGACACGCTCCTTGACGAGGTGTTCAGCCATTCTCCGATTGCGCAGGGGAAAGGCCAGGTTGTCGTACACCGTCATGGTATCGTAGACCACGGGGAACTGGAATACCTGGGCAATCTGCCGTGCGGATATGGGCTGATCAGTCACCTCCTTGCCGTCAAAGAGGATATCTCCCTCGGATGGTGTCAGCAGGCCGGAAATGATGTTCAGCAGCGTTGTTTTGCCACATCCGGAAGGGCCCAGGAGGGCATAGGCACCACCATCTTCCCAGATCTGATTAATCTCTTTCAGCGCATACACCGGCTCCTGCCCTTTGGGCGGCGGATATGCATGCCGTACATTTTTAAATCTGATTCGTGCCATGTTCCAACCTGTCTGAGTTAAAGGTCGATTAATCTATTATCGCCGCCAAAGTACAGGCAGTCGCTTGCATTAAAATAGAAACTGGCTTTTTCCCCATATTCAAAGGAATGGATACCATGGGTTTGACTGACCCAGATATTGCCATCCACCTGAACGCGGATTATGGATTCCGAACCGCTGATTTCGGCAATTTGGACCTCGCCGTCAACTTCCACCCCTGTTCCTTCCGGCAACAGATGGTGCGGCCGCAGACCAATCCGGTATTCACCATCCGGCTGGGCTGCCAGCCTTTCGGGGACTTTCCAGGAAGTTACGTCACCGAGCGTTGCCATTTCCCCCTGTTTTGTTATGGAAGCGGTATTGATGGGCGGATCGGAAAATACTTTGGCACTTTCAAGCGTTGCCGGTTTGCGGTAAATCGACGCCGTCCTGCCGAACTCAACCAGACGACCCTTTTTCAGCGTTGCCGTATACCCACCCAGCATCAATGCTTCCAGCGGCTCACTGGTGGCATAGACCACCGTGGCTCCGGTATCCGCAAACAGCTTGGGCAGCTCGTCGCGCAGCTCTTCGCGCAGTTTGTAATCAAGATTGGCCAGGGGTTCGTCGAGCAGCACCAGCTCTGCTTCTTTTACCAGAGCCCTTGCCAGCGCTGTTCGCTGCTTCTGCCCTCCAGAGAGCTCCCGCGGCAACCTGTTCAATACGGGAGTGAGCTGCAATATTTCAGCGAATCGATGGACCCGGTCGTCGATGTCCTTCTTTTTCAATCCGGCAACTTTTAGCGGTGAGGCGATATTATCGTAGACAGTGAAGCTGGGATAATTAATAAAAAATTGATAGACCATGGCAACACTGCGCTTCTGGACCGCTATTCCGGTCACATTGCGATCGTTGGTCCAGACCTCACCGGTGGTTGGTTTCTCCAGTCCCGCCATCAAACGCATTAATGTGGTTTTGCCACTGAGCGTTTCGCCCAGCAGAATGTTGAATTCACCAGGCTGCAAGGCCAACGATGTTTCATAAATGTATTTTTCCGCGCCAACGCGGAACGTGACATTTTTCAGTTCAATAGCCATGTAGTCATCTTCCTCGTCTAATTCTCTTCCGTGCCTTTCACGATTCGCAAATCAACACCATTTTCCTGACAGGCATGAACAAACTCGGGCGCAATACCTTCATCGGTAACAAGTATATCAATATCCGCCAACGTCCCGACCTTTACCGGTGCTGAACGCTTCAGCTTCATCGAATCGACGACCAGTATGACGGAGCGGGCCTGTCGAATAATGGCCTGAGTCACCCGTACTTCCCGCAGATCGAAGTCTAAAAATTCACCGGCATCATCAATGGCGGAACAGCCAATAATGCCATAATCCGGTTTAAACTTCTCGATGAACTCCTCGGTACTGGTCCCGACGATGCCACCGTCTGATTGACGGATCATCCCTCCGGCTATCATCACCTCTATACTGCGGGAAGGCCACAATATGCTGGCAATATTAATATTATTGGTGATCACCAGAATAGAGCTGCGATCCACCAGGAACTCGGCCACCCGCTCGGTGGTGGTACCAAGATTCATAAACATAGAAGAGCCGTCAGGTATAATAGCGGCGGTCAGTTTGGCTATTTCTGTTTTTTCATCGGCCATGAGAACCTTTCTCGCTCCATAGCCAAGGTTCTCAATGGTATCTTTGATAAACGCTCCACCACGTATGCGCTGGATCAGCTCCAGGTCATACAGCTGATTCAGGTCACGCCGTATGGTCTGAGGGGTAACCTTGAGGTGCTCTGACAGCTCATCAACCTGCACTGAACCATGTTCGTTGAGGAATTCCATGATGGATTGCTGCCGTCTGCTAATGTTGGCCGGCACAGACAACCTCTTTGGTATTCCATTACTTCCATTGTGCATGGAATAACCCCCTGTGTTCAGTTGGTCCCGTTGAAAACCGGGGCCCGCCGAAGGACGGGTCCCGGTTGTACTCTTCAAGTAACTCTACCCAATAAAATTCTCCAGGGTTGCCTTGAATTGTTACGTGATAATCACTGGTTCCAGCGTTTTATGAGTTCATCATAGTCAACGGTTTGGCCTTGAGGTTTCTCATTGGCAAGTTTGGCTTTAGGCGCGCCCGGCTTGTCCAGCCAATATTGTGGATCTTTTTTCTCATTCAACCTGGGACCGCAGCCGCCGTAGACGTTAGCAGCCTCGTCCGCCTTCTGCATACGTGCCATTACTGTTTCCATCTCTTGAGCAAGACGGTCCATGGCCTGCTGGGGCGTGAAGGCACCGGAGTTTACATTGCCGATCTCCTGCCACCAGATCTGGGCGAGTTTGGGATAATCGGGCACGTTTATACCGGTGGGAGACCACATGACACGATCGGGAGAGCGATAAAATTCCACCAGGCCACCAAGATTGGGAGCACGCTCGGTGAAGGATTCATCGTTGATGGTGCTTTCCCGAATAAAGGTCAGACCGACATGGCTTTTCTTGGTATCGACGGTTTTGGAAACCACGAACTGGGCATAGAGCCACGCTGCCTTGCGGCGATCAACCGGGGTGGACTTAAGAAATGTCCAGGAACCGGCATCCTGGTATCCCAGTTTCTGGCCTTCCTGCCAATAGGGACCATGGGGAGAGGGCGCCATGCGCCACAGGGGCTTGCCATTGTCGTCAACCGTGTTGTTGCCTTCTGATTTCGGGGCAACCATGGAAGCCGTGAAGGCAGTGTACCAAAAAATCTGCTGGGCAACGTTCCCTTGAGAAAGTGCGGGCAGGGACTGGTAGAAATCATAGCTGGCAGCGCCTGGAGGAGCATATTTGCGCAGCCACTCATCCCATTTACGGATGGCATACACTGCCGCCGGGCCGTTGGCGGCACCGCCGCGGGAAACAGTCGCACCTACAGGATTACAGGAACCTTCCGGCATGCGAATGCCCCATTCATCGACGGGGACACCATTTGGAAACCCCTTGCTGCCGGCTCCTGCCATGGACAACCAGGCGTCGGTCATACGCCAGCCCAGATCCGGTGCACGCTTACCATAGTCCATGTGACCATAAACTCTGACGCCATCAATTTCCTTGACATCTTCCGAAAAGAATTCAGCGATATCTTCATAGGCTGACCAGTTCACCGGAACACCCAGCTCATAGCCATATTTCTCTTTGAATTGCTTTTGCAGTTCCGGTCGATCAAACCAGTCCTTACGAAACCAGTAGAGATTGGCGAACTGCTGATCGGGAAGCTGATACAATTTACCATCCGGTCCGGTGGTAAAGGATTTGCCTATAAAGTCGTCAATATCCAGGCTGGGATTGGTAACATCCTTTCCTTCTCCCGCCATCCAGTCCGTTAAATTCACCGCAAGCTGCAGACGTGAATGAGTACCAATGAGATCGGAATCATTGACATAGGCATCATAGAGGTTGCGTTGGGTCTGCATCTGTGTTTGCACCGCCTGGACAACCTCCCCTTCACCAAGCAGCTGATGGTTGACTTTTATGCCGGTAATCTCCTCGAATGCCTTGGTCAGGGTTTTTGATTCATAGGCATGAGTGGGAATGGTTTCCGACAACACGTTGATTTCCATACCGTTGAACGGTTTGGCTGCTTGAATGAACCATTTCATTTCCTCCAGCTGTTCACTTTTTGTAAGTGACGAAGGCTGAAACTCCTCATCAATCCATTTTTGCGCCTCATCAACACCAGCGTAAACGTTGGGAACCGTTAATGCCGTGAATGCTGTGATTAAAGCAATCTTCTTCAACATAAACATGACCTCCTTAAGCAGTTAGATTTTGGGGTTGTACTGCCTAGCCTATCATCTTTTACATACTCATTTTTGTTTCGAAAAGTCAATAAATGATTTTCGTATAATTCGGAAAAATGTTCGAATTGTGCTACTTTGAAGCATCTGCGAAGATTGGCGCAACCTCTTACCTACCATTTTAACTTTTTACAATAATTATAGATTTCACGGCCATTGACTACAAAACAGACCATTACAAACGCTCATTTCAAGTGAGCAGGCAATGGAGGGAAAATTCTTTTGTTTGCCATTTGCATTAAAAATACAGTAGTATAACGCAACTATTCAGCTATCCTCACATCTGCGATATCACACCTCACCCATTGAGAGGAGCAAAGTATGTCATCTTTCATTTTAGCCATAGACCAGGGGACAACCTCCAGTCGAGCGATTATTTTCGATCAGAGCTTTGAAATTATCAGCGTTGCTCAAGAGGAATTTGAACAGTTTTTCCCGCAATCCGGATGGGTTGAACATGACCCGGAAGAAATCTGGCAGACCTGCCTGAATACCTGCAAAAACGCCTTGAAATCAGCCAACTTGACCGCAGAAGCTATTGCCGCCATCGGCATTACCAATCAACGGGAGACGTCAATAATCTGGGATCGGGAAACAGGGAAAGCGATACATAAGGCCATTGTCTGGCAGGACCGGCGAACCGCCGATTTTTGCAATGGTCTCGAAAAACAAGGCTATACCGATCTCTTTGCCGAGAAGACCGGGTTACTCATAGACGCCTATTTCTCCGCGACCAAGGTGTGCTGGCTTCTTGACAATGTTGCAGGCGCTCGCGAAAAGGCGGAGGCAGGAAAACTTGCCTTCGGCACGGTTGATTCCTTTCTGCTGTGGCGTTTGACCGGCGGTAAGGAGCATGCCACTGACGCCACCAATGCCTGTAGAACGCTGTTATACAATATCCATGAAAACTGCTGGGACAGCACAATACTCGATATTCTGCAGATTCCGCCTTCCCTGCTGCCCGAAGTAAAGGACTCCTCAGCTGATTTCGGCACCACGGCAGAAGGTGTCTTTGACAGTGCCATTCCCATTAGCGGCATTGCCGGTGATCAGCAGGCCGCCCTGGTCGGTCAGGCATGTTTTCAGCCTGGAATGATCAAATCCACCTACGGCACCGGCTGCTTTGCCGTTCTCAATACCGGCGATACGCCCATCAAATCAAACAATCGGCTGCTGACAACCATAGGGTATCGCCTCGATGGCAAGAACACCTACGCCCTGGAGGGCTCTATCTTTATTGCCGGTGCGGCGGTGCAGTGGATGCGGGATGCCCTGGGCATCATCGAGGACGCCGCCATGACCGCTGAGCTCGCCGCCAATGCCGACCCCAACCAGGATGTCTACCTGGTACCCGCCTTTACCGGTCTGGGTGCGCCGCACTGGGATCCGGATGCCCGTGGTGCCATCTTCGGCATTACCCGAGGAACCACACCCGCGGAGCTTTGCCGGGCTGCTCTGGAGTCGGTGTGCTACCAGACCCGCGATCTGCTCGAGGCCATGTACAAGGATCGGCAGAACAGGGACTGGCAGCAAACCACGGAAAATACGGTCCTCCGGGTTGATGGAGGCATGGTTGCCAACAACTGGACCATGCAGTTTCTCGCCGATATCCTTGATGCCCCGGTGGATCGCCCCATGGTCCTGGAAACCACCGCCGTCGGCGCGGCCTACCTGGCCGGACTGCACCAGGGGATTTTTGCCGAACCTGAAAAATTTGCCACGACATGGCGACTGGACCGTCAGTTTCTGCCCACCTTGAGTAAAGAGGTGCAGGAACGAAAATACGCCGGCTGGAAGGATGCGGTTCGGCGTACATTGACCAGATGATTGCAGGCCCCCTGCAGCAATAAAGCCAAAAGAGGTATGGCATGGCTGGAAAAACACTCTATGACAAACTCTGGCAGACGCATCTTGTGGAACAACGGGATGATGGAACAGCACTGCTCTATATTGACCGTCATCTGCTCCATGAGGTGACCTCGCCCCAGGCCTTCGAAGGGATGAGGATAGCCGGTCGCCGGGTATGGCGTGCCGCGGCAAACTTTGCCACCCCGGATCACAATGTCCCCACCGATCCCGAGGAACGCAGGGACGGTATAGAGGGCATCAGTGATCCGCTCTCCAGATTGCAGGTGGAAACCCTTAAAAACAACTGTGCCGCCCAGAACATCACCGAATTCGGTATGCTCGACCAGCGTCAGGGGATTGTCCATGTCGTCGGTCCTGAACAGGGTATCACCCAACCCGGCATGACCCTGGTGTGCGGCGATTCGCATACCTCCACCCACGGCGCCTTCGGCGCCCTGGCCCAGGGCATCGGCACCTCCGAGGTAGAACATGTCCTCACCACCCAGTGCCTGCTACAAAACAAAGCACGCAATATGCTGATCAGCGTCAACGGTCCCCTTCACCCCCGTGTCGGCGCCAAGGACATCGTTCTCTATATCATCGGACATATCGGTACCTCCGGCGGTACCGGCTGCACCATCGAGTTTGGCGGGACAGCCATAGGCAAACTCTCCATGGAAGGCCGCATGACCATCTGCAACATGGCCATCGAAGCGGGTGCCAGGGCGGGCCTGGTGGCAGTCGATGACACCACCATAGACTATCTGCGGGGCCGTCCCTACGCCCCCAGTGAAGCACAATGGGCCCAGGCCGAGCAATACTGGCGCACCATGGTCTCCGATGACGATGCCGTCTTTGACACCACCGTTACCATTGATGCAGCCGATATTGTTCCCCAGGTAACCTGGGGAACCTCACCGGAGATGGTCACCGGGGTAGATGGCCATATTCCCTACGCATCCGATATGTCACATGACCAGAAGCGACAATCACTCCGCCTGGCTTTGGAGTATATGGGGGTAAAAGAAGGCCAGCCGATCAGCGAAATCCCCCTTGACCGGATATTCATCGGCTCCTGCACAAATTCTCGTATAGAGGATCTGCGCCAGGCAGCGGAGGTGGTGAAAGGCAGAAAAGTTGCAGCAAGCCTTACCCAAGCCCTGGTTGTGCCGGGTTCGGGACTTGTGCAGCAGCAGGCCGTGGAAGAAGGCCTCGATGTCATCTTCCGGGAGGCCGGCTTTGAGTGGCGCGATCCCGGCTGCTCCATGTGCCTTGCCATGAACGCCGACAAACTTGAAGAAGGAGAACACTGCGCCTCCACATCAAACCGAAATTTTGAAGGCCGGCAGGGCTATGGCGGCAGAACACATCTGGTCAGCCCGCAAATGGCCGCGGCAGCAGCCATTACCGGTCATTTCGTCGACATTCGTCACTGGAGCTAATCATGCAGCCATTCACACAGCACAGCGGCATTGTCGCCCCCTTTGACCGGGCAAACGTTGACACCGACCTGATCATACCAAAACAATTCCTCAAATCGGTGCTGCGCAGCGGTTTTGGGGTCAATCTCTTCGATCAGCTCAGATACCTCGATGAAGGCCAGCCTGAGATGGATACCTCGACACGCCCTCTCCAGCCCGATTTCATACTCAACCAGCCCCAGTACAAGAATGCCAGTATTCTTCTTACCCGAGATAATTTCGGCTGTGGCTCCAGCAGGGAACATGCCCCATGGGCTCTGCTTGATTACGGCTTCAGAGTCTTGCTGGCACCGAGCTTTGCCGATATTTTCTATAACAACTGCTGCAAAAACGGCATACTGCCCATCGTACTTGACGAAAGCACCATCAACTGGCTTTTCAAAAAGGTTTATGCCCAGCCCGGCATGGCCATGACCGTTGATCTGGTAACGTTTGAGATCCTTGCAGCGGATACCACCCTATCATTCACCATTGAACCTTACCGCCGTGACTGCCTGCTCCAGGGACTCGACGATATCGCTCTGACCCTGCAGCGGGCGGAGCGTATCAGAGAGTATGAGAACAAACGCAAACAGGAATGCCCCTGGCTCTTTGAGGATCTTGAGTTGTAATTCCCCTGGAAGGAACTTACGGTGCCCAATGAAAAACAGCATGTGATGTCCTGGGTGAATTGACTGAGCTTGGCTGGTAACCAACAAATCGTTTTCAACCGACTGGGGTTTTATTTGGCCATCACCTTTGCCAAAGCCCGCTGGCGCGGTGCGGCGGCACCGGCAAATATCATCATTTCCGGGTCGGTCTCTTCTATATATTTCCGTATTTTTCGCAGAAGATTGCTTTCTATCTGACGAATCCGTTCCCGTGAAACATCAAATTTTTCAGAGATTTTCTGCAGCGTCAGGGGATCATCGGTAAGCAGCCTGCGCTCTAAAATCATCTGTTCCTTATCATTATGGCTGTCCTTGAGCTCCAGCAGCAGGGCATGAAGCCTCTTTTTCATATCACGATGGCACAGGGTATCCTCAATTCCCGGTTCATCCCCCTGGATAAAGTCCTTTTTCTGACTTTCGGATTCTTCCCTCACCGGGCTCTCCAATGAAACCTCTTCACTCCCCATACGACTGCTCATCTCAACAACATCGGATTTTTTCACCCCAAGGCGATCGGCCAGCATTGCCGTGTCGGCTTTATATCCCTGCGCCTCAAGTGTTTTTTTCTCCTTGTTGAGGCTGAAAAAGAGCTTGCGCTGCGCCTGGGTGGTGCCAATCTTGACCAGCCTCCAATTGTTCATGAGGAATTTTAGGATATAGGCCCGAATCCAATAGGTTGCGTAATAGGAAAATTTCACCCCTTTATAGGGATCAAACTTCCGCACCGCCTTGAGCAGACCGATATTGCCCTCCTGGATCAGGTCCATAAAGTTCTGCATCCAGAATTTCTGGAAATCCAGGGCCACCTTGACAACAAGCCGCAGATTTGCCGACACTAAACGATAGGCGGCATTGCTATCGTTTTCCTGCTGTATTTTAATGGCAAGTGACTCCACCTCCTCCCGCGACAACAGCTCATACTGGCCGATCTCCTTGAGGTATCTGTCAAATGCCTGATTATTCCGGGTGGCAACAGTGTTTTTTGGATCAAGAGCAACCAGTGGAAAATTGAACGCGGGTGATGATTCCTTTTTTTGCTTTGCGACGTTGGTAGACATAAATGCTCTTCCCTCACTTAGGTAAATGACGTGGTTTGGCTGATGGTATGCCAATGCGGGCTTCTTTCCTACACGGCCGGAATCCTTTGTATCCAATCCTTTGTATCGTATGGATCGCATGGATCGCACGGATATCCGTGACCGTCTTGTCAATCATTGCATTTTATGTGCCATTTTCTTGATTCAACATAGCAACCTTTTATCAGCAGGTTACAGTCGACATTTGGCCATTGCATACTATTTTTTGTACAATTTATGCAATAAGTGGGGAAATTGTACTCACTTACCAAATAAAAAAGTAAAGACTCCGGCAGGAGGAAAAAAGAGGCGTGACCAGCAGAGGAACCTATAGAACTTCCAGGCGGCGCAGGACGGGGCGGCATTAGGCGGCATAGCGGCAGGCCCGAATGAGGCACCGCTATGCCGTAGAGGAGAAAATGGTGAGGATCAGCGGACCATGGGCTTCATGGCGCTCATAAAAGAGCGCAGCTCTTCGCCCACCGCCTCGACACTGGTGTAACGTATTGCTTCGTTAACCTCGATGAGCTCAAGGTTATCCACCGTGGTATCGTCACTGGCCAGGCCTCTTCCAATGACATCGGTGTCTATATCCGCCATGAAATCCCGCAGCAGAGGTATGGCGGCATTGGCAAAGAGATAGTTACCGTACTCCGCGGTATCGGAAATCACCACGTTCATCTCATAGAGCTTCTTGCGGGCAATGGTGTTGGCAATCAGCGGTGTCTCATGGAGCGACTCGTAATATGCCGATTCCTCTTTGATGCCGGCGGAAACCATGACATCATAGGCCAGTTCGACCCCTGCCTTGACCATGGCAACCATGAGGATACCATTGTCATAATATTGCTGTTCCGGAATTTCATCCGTCATCGTCTGTGACCGCTCAAAGGCGGTTTCACCGGACTGCTTACGCCAGCGCAGCAGATCGGCATCCCCGTTGGCCCAATCTTCCATCATGGTCGCGGAGAAATGGCCCGACATGATATCATCCATATGCTTTTCAAAAAGCGGCGTCAGTATATCTTTGAGATCTTCCGCCAGGTAGAAGGCCCTAAGCTTGGCCGGGTTGGACAATCTATCCATCATGTTGGTGATTCCACCATGCTTCATCGATTCGGTGATGGTCTCCCAGCCGTACTGCACCAACCTTGAGGCATAGCCTTGATCAACACCCTTCTCCACCATTTTGTCATAGCACAGGATAGATCCTACCTGCAGCATACCGCAGAGAATGGTCTGCTCCCCCATGAGATCTGATTTGACCTCGGCGATAAAGGAGGACTCCAATGCGCCGGCCCGCTCCCCCCCGGTTCCGCTGCAATAGGCCTTGGCGATATCCCAGCCCTTGCCTTCGGGATCGTTTTCACGATGCACGGCCAGAAGGGTCGGCACACCAAAGCCACGTTTATATTCCTCGCGCACCTCGGTTCCCGGTGATTTAGGCGCCACCATGATAACAGTGATATCCTTGCGGATCTCCATCCCCACTTCCACAATGTTAAAACCATGGGAATAGGACAGGCAGGCGCCTTTTTTCATGAGCGGCATCACTGCAGCGACAACATCGGAATGCTGCTTGTCCGGGGTCAGGTTAATGACCAGATCGGCGGAAGGAATGATCTCCTCGTAGGATCCCACCGTGAAATTGTTTTCCGTGGCATTCTTCCAGGATTGGCGTTTTTCACTGATTGCAGCCTGACGCAGAGCATAGGAGACGTCCAGACCGGAGTCACGCAAATTGAGTCCCTGGTGCAGCCCCTGCGCTCCGCAGCCGACAATCGCGATCTTCTTGCCCTTCAGGGGATCGACCCCGTTAAATTCGGCAAGCTCCATAAAACGGCACTGTGAAAGCTCTTCAAGCTGCAAACGAAGCGGCAGACGGTTAAAATAATTGTTTCCCATTGGTTACTCCCTGGTGGTTATAGTAGTGGATTGGTTACTTTGTGAGTTGTCATTACCCTTTTAATGTAATCGTGCTCAATGTGTATCCTGATTACCAACGAAACTCAGCTGATCGACCCAGGAGTGCTTCGAGCTGCGTTTCGTTGGTAATCAGCATGTATATTGGCATTGTTTTGTTGCGTCAAGTGATTTATTCGGTATACTGTATTGCGTTTCCCGCAACTAAACCGTCTTTTCAACGACAGCCTCTCATCAGCCTCCAGCCATGGACATCAGGGACCTTCGGTTATTCAAACATCTCTCCCACAGCCTGCATTTCGGCCGGACCAGCCAGGCATGCAATATCAGCCCGTCGGGTTTGACACGCACTATTCAGCGCCTTGAAGACCAGCTCGGCTACACATTATTTTACCGCAACCAGCGCAGTGTCAGTCTCACCGGTGCCGGTAGAATCTTTTCCAGGTACTGCGACAACATCCTGCAACAGTGGAGTTCGCTGCACAACGAGCTTCGTGGCGACAACCTCCTCTGCGGCGAGCTCAAACTGTATTGCTCTGTGACAGCCATATTAAGCATACTCCCTGCACTGGTTGAACGGTTTAATAATATTCATCCCCGTATCAACATCCATCTGCAAACCGGCGATGCCGCCATGGCCCTGGAACATCTGGGAAATGAAGATACCGATATCAGCATTGCCGCCCTGCCGGACAAACTTCCGGAGTACATTGAATTTATAAAACTTCTTGAAACCCCATTAATTTTCATTGCACCCAGAAACAGGCAGGATATCATTGTCTACAACGGCGGTGTTATAGATTGGCAGCAGACGCCCCTGGTGCTTGCCGAAAAAGGTCTGAGCAGAAAACGGGTGGACCTGTGGTTTAGGCAGCATAAATATATCCCCAATGTCTATTCCCAGGTTGCCGGCAACGAGGCGATCATCGCCCTTGTCAGCATGGGATGCGGCATCGGCATAGTGCCCGAACTGGTGCTCGAAAAAAGCCCGTTAAAGGACTCCGTCAGCATTGTCAACAACACCCCGCAACTCAAGCCGTTTACGGTTGGTGTGTGCACCACCCGTAAAAACATGCATAATCCCATTGTCCAGGCCTTTTGGCGCAATGTTAAGCAAGGAGCGATTTCGCCACAATCATGACCACAATTCTCATTACCAACGACGACGGCATCGACAGTCCCGGCCTCAGTGCTCTTGGTGCAGCACTCCAAGACCTCGGCCGCATCATCACGGTGGCCCCCGACCGGGACAAATCCGCCGTTTCTCACTCATTGACGATGCACAAACCCTTACGTGTTGTACATCACGGTAAAGACAGAATTTCGGTTGACGGCACCCCTACCGACTGTGTCGCCATCGGCTTGCAGAAAATACTCTCCACTCCGCCGGATCTTCTGGTTTCCGGCATAAACCTGGGGGCCAACATCGGTGATGATATCAGTTATTCCGGAACAGTGGCTGCCGCATTGGAGGCCACCATGCACTCCATCCCCTCCATGGCGATCTCCTGTGCCAATGGAGTTGACGAGTATACCCAGAGCGCGGCAATTGCCGCTCGTCTCGCCGCCGAGGTCCTGCAGCGCGGCCTACCGGAAAACACACTGCTCAATGTCAACATCCCTGCGCAAACCACCATCAAGGGGCTTCGAATAACCCGTCAGGGCAGGAGCCTGTGGCGCGATTCCATCCATGAAACCACCGATCCATGGGGCAAAAAGCTTTTCTGGATCGGCGGCGGCCGTGCCGTCACCGACAGCGCTGCCGACACCGATCATTACGCCATATCAAGTGGTTATGTTTCCATTACCCCCATTCATCTGGACAAAACCAACCATGAGGGAATTATTCACTTGAAGGAAGACTGGTACCTGGAGTATTGAAGCTACAACGTAACTATTCAGGAGCACCCCATCTTGTCCCATTTAAGCCTTCTCGAATAGCACAAGTATGCTTCGAAGTCTCAAATGAGCCAATATGGAGCACTCCTGAACAGTTACAACTTGGTGGTTAGGCCAATTTGGTACTCCCACCTGAATAGTTACGCTACAACCCACTTTGAAGACACGGTGATACCAGTGAAAATTGTTTTTTATACAGCGGGCGGGACCATAGACAAGATTTACTTTGATGCCAAAAGCTCCTATGAGGTGGGCGAATCAATTCTCGGCGAAATTCTTCGGGAAGGCAACGTCACCTTCGAGTATGCCAGTAAGGTCATCATGCAGAAAGACAGCCTCGATTTGACGGATGAGGATCGAGATACGATCTACGCGGCCATTGACAATGAGCCCAATCGCTACATCATCCTCACCCACGGCACCGATACCATGATCCAGACGGCCAGGCACCTGCAGGGAATCAGGAATAAGGTTGTGGTCCTCACCGGCTCAATGTCTCCGGCCAGATTCAGATCAAGCGATGCCGCCTTCAACATCGCCTGCGCCATCGGCGCCGTGCAGACCCTTGACAACGGCATCTACATTGCCATGAACGGCCGGGTTTTTGATCCCGCCAAGGTCTCCAAGAATGTTGAAAAATCTATTTTTGAAACGATACGTTAAAAGCAGCTGCTACCACATCGTTTTCTTGCAAAAGCCATCTACTGGAGTATAGACCCAAACTCATTGAAAACCTTGTCAATGGGAATAGCAAACCCTATCCCCTCGGTATCTCTGAGAATCATTGTGTTGACGCCATGAACGTAGCCCTTTGCGTCAATGAGCGGTCCGCCGCTGTTGCCCGGATTTATCGCCGCATCGGTCTGCAGGTAGATCGGGCCGTTCTCTCCCCGCTGACGAAACCCGGAAAAGACACCAGACGTGACGGTATGGCGCAGCCCCACCGGACTGCCCACGGTGAAGACTTTATCCCCCTGATGCATCCGCTGCCCCTGGGGCTCACGCTTGAGAGGTGTTCCGTCATAGGCGAACAGAGCCAGCAAGGCCAGGTCGTACCTGTCGCTGGTATGGACATACCCGGCATAATGCTCCATTCCGTCTGAGAGAATAATTTTTATTTGTGGCGCCAGCAGTTCCTTTTCCAGGGCAGCCAGTCGCTTTTCTCCCTGCTTTTGCTGCTCCAGAATCTCAGCGAGTTTCTTTTGCCGTTGTGCGATGATAATTTCCAGCTGACTTCTGGTCGGCCCCTCGGGTAATTGGCGCATACGCCGGCGCAGCTTTTTCAGTTTCTGCCGCTCAAGGTCTAAAAGCCTTCTGCTGGTTTGAACCTGATCCTGTATCCTTTTGAGATCGGCATCATCGAACTCGATGACATGCTTATTAGTGATGATATAGTTTTTCTGGATGAAAAAGCCTGAGCCAGTCCCCCATGGGGTCTCAATGGAGACCGTCGCGCTGCGGGCCCGCTCGATGGGGGTCTGTGCCATCTGCAGCGGTTTCGCCTGGGGCCGAGGCTCATCGGCACTATTCAGGGAATCATCCCTGGTGCCGGGTGGCTGCTGAACTGCCTGTACAGAGTTTTCTTCCTGCTGCTTCACCGGCCGGGCAACCTGCTGCTCAGGCCCACCGGAGTCGCGTGTCAGGTAATAGGCCGCAGTACCCACTACTGCCAGCAGGACAGCCACGGCAACACCTTTATACAGTACGCCACCTGTCTGGGTCTTTTCCTGCAGCTGCCGCTCACGCTCTTTCTTACGTTGCTCAAAGGCCTCGTATTTTGCAAAAATCAGCCCGCATTTGCGGCACTCATCGCCCCCAGCTTGAGTATGATTACATTTGGGACACTTCATTTACCTTGTACTCCCAACGCTGTCGTAGTTTCAATCATTACAAGGCCATTTTTCAAGGTGTCCTGGATTTGTCCATCGGCCTCATCTCAACACATAACATAATCCTCTTTTTTTAACAAAATTTCAATAAGGCAGCCTGAACGTTGAATTCATACTGCATTGTTATGACATTTGCTCCACGCGCCAGGCTGCAATGTTGCAGTTTTCTGGCAATTTGTTGATGCCACGCCTTGTGGGGAGTGGAAAATAAATTCTTTAAAAAAGGGAATTTGTATGCTATACAAGAAATGATTACTCTATCAAGCTACTCAAATATTATCAGGTTTAAACAATGTGGCTGTTCATTCTTTCGGTATGTCGACCTTGACAAACATATAGGCTGTCAAGTTTTGAAAGGGCTTCGCACAAACGCTGTTATGCTGATCCTTGTAGTGCTTTAGTATTCCAGTGTATAGTCACGCACTATCACGATCTGTGAATTCCAGGGAGACACTGCAGAAAAGCTTTGTCGACGCCACCACCCTTAGCAACAAAGAGGAGGTTTACGCATGAAGCACATGAAAGTTTTGACCGCAATGTTAACGGTTTTTGCCTTTGCCGGAACGGCCATGGCAGGAACGCTTGAGGAAGTCCAAGAAAGAGGCTACATCAAAGCCGGTGTCAATGGCGGAGTTTACGGCTTCAGCATGCCCGATGAAGAAGGCAAGTGGAAAGGACTTGACGTAGATACCGCCCGTGCCGTGGCGGCAGCGGTATTCGGAGATGCCGACAAGGTCAAATTCACCGCCCTGACCGCCGTTCAACGACTGCCCGCCCTCCAATCCGGTGAAATTGATGTTCTTTGCCGCAATACCACCCAAACCCTGACACGCGACACCAAAAACGGCCTGAACTTTGTGTCGGTAAACTTCTATGACGGCCAGGGGTTTCTGATCCGTAAAGACCTCGGCGTTGACAGCGCCAAGCAGCTCGACGGCGCCACCGTCTGCGTTCTGCCGGGCACCACCACGGAAATGAATGCCGCGGACTTTTTTAGGGCCAATGACATGCAGTGGAATCCCGTTGTCATTGAAAATACCTCCGAGCTCAACAAGGCCTTCTTCGCCGGCCGATGCGACGCCTTGACCTCAGATTCTTCGCAGCTGGCAGCCCAGAGAGCCGTTGCCCCCAACCCGGCGAATTACAAGATTTTGCCGGAAATCATCTCAAAAGAGCCCCTCGCCCCCGTTGTACGCCACGGCGACGACCAATGGTTCGACATTGTCAACTGGACGGTAATGGCACTTATCCAAGCTGAGGAATTCGGTATCACCTCCGATAACGTCGATGACTTTCTCGACAGCACCAACCCTGGAATCCAACGGTTTCTCGGTGTTACTCCCGGTATGGGCAAGAGCCTGGGTCTCGATGACAAATGGGCCTACAATATTATCAAGCAGGTTGGCAACTACGGCCAGGTCTACGACAGCAACGTCGGACCGGACACCGCTCTGGGCATTAAAAGAACACTCAATGCCCTGTGGACCGATGGTGGTTTGATGTATGCATCACCGATCCGTTAAACTCTGACACACCGTCAAGAAGCGATGGCCAAGGAGCACCATTCCGACGTCATGCATTCCCAGGAGGTTGTCCGAGAATAGATATTTTCGTATAGATCGAGGCGAAAAGGGCATTCTCGGACGGCCTCCCAGGCACCATAAAAGACGCCCCGCTGCCTTTACAGCCGGGCGTCTTTCCTTGATGAGCGCAGAGTGATCTTTGATGACAAATACAACGACCAACGCAAAAGTACCGTTCTGGCTCAACCCCGACAAGCGGGCCATTATCTTTCAAATCATGACCTTTGTCATGGTCGGTCTGCTCGCCCTCTATCTTGTCGACAATACGCTGACCAACCTTGAAGAACAGAATATCTCATCCGGTTTTGGTTTTATGGATAAGGAGGCTTCCTTTGAAATCGGTGAGAGCCCCATACCATATTCCGCCGCCGATTCATATTCCAGAGCCCTGCTGGTCGGTTTTCTCAACACCCTGAAAGTTTCTTTTCTCGGGATTATACTCTGTCTCATTATCGGCGTTTTCGTCGGCGTGGCCAGACTTTCGACGAACTGGCTGGTCGCCAAACTGGCTCTGATATATATCGAGGTGATGCAGAACATTCCCATTCTGCTTCAGCTGTTTTTCTGGTATGCCCTGTTTTACGAAATTTTCCCCTCACCCCAGACGGCCCTGAACCCCATGGACGGTGTCTTTCTCTGCAACAGGGGAATGGCACTGGGGGTGCCCGCCTCCCATCCGGTGCATAAATATATGATTCTGGCTGTCATCGCCGGTATGATTCTGTCGGTTATCATCAGTCGATGGGCCCGAAAACGTCAAAATGCCACCGGTGAAATTTTTCCGGTGCTCTGGACGTCAGTGGGCATCACCCTTGGACTGCCCTTTATCACATGGCTGATGGCGGGCGCGCCCACCGAGATGAATCTTCCCAGCCTGCAGGGATTCAATTTCAGGGGTGGGATCATGCTGTCTCCTGAATTTATTGCCCTGCTGCTTGGACTGACCATCTATACCTCTGCATTTGTGGCCGAAGCGGTCAGGGCAGGCATCCAATCCGTCAGTAGAGGCCAGATTGAAGCTGCCGAGTCCATCGGCCTGCGAAGTGCCCATATCCTGCGAATGGTCACGCTGCCCCAGGCGTTGCGCATCATCATCCCGCCGCTGACCAGCCAGATGCTCAATCTTACCAAAAACAGCTCCCTTGCCATTGCCATCGGCTTCCCGGACTTTGTTTCGGTGGCCAACACCACCATCAATCAGACCGGCCAGTCCATTGAAGGTGTCGCCCTGATCATGGGCTGTTACCTTATTTTCAGTCTCACCACCTCGGTTTTCATGAACTGGTACAACAAGAAATCACAGCTTGTGGAAAGGTAGATGCAATGGCACAGATAGAAATTGACAGAGACTACATCGCCACACTCAAGCCCCCGGTAATCAAACGCGGCGTCGTCGGCTGGATGAAGGATAACCTGTTCAACAGCGTCTTCAACTCGCTGCTCACTATTGCCACCATCCTGCTGCTGATCAAAGTGGTGCCGCCCTTTTTCCAATGGGCCTTCATCGACTCCAACTGGTTCAGCGGCAGTGATGTATGCCGGGACAGCGAGGGAGCCTGCTGGTCGGTTATCACCAAGAATATTCGTTTCATCATCTTTGGTTTCTACCCCTATGAGCTCCATTGGCGACCATTCAGCGCCATGATGATCCTCTTTGCTCTCTTGTTTTTATCCAATGACAGCAAATACTGGTCCAAGAGCCTGGGATACGGCTGGCTGGCCGGCCTTGTTGTCATGGGAATTTTGATGAAGGGCGGCATTCTCGGCCTTGAATCCGTGGATACCATGAAATGGGGCGGACTTCCGCTTACCCTGCTGCTCTCCGTGTTCGGCCTCACCGCGGCATACCCGCTGGGGGTTGTACTGGCCCTGGGACGAGATTCCAGGATGCCTGGAATCAAGTACCTGTGTATAACCTATATCGAGTTGATCCGTGGCGTTCCGCTGATCTCACTGTTATTCATGTCCTCCATCATTTTTCCGCTGTTTTTGCCGGAAGGACTGACCATCAACAAGATCCTTCGGGCCCAGGCCGCCATCATCTTCTTCACCGCTGCCTATATTGCAGAGGTTGTGCGCGGCGGTCTCCAGGGAATGCCCAGGGGACAATACGACGCCGCCGACTCACTCGGCCTCAATACCTTCCAGACCATGCGACTGGTCATTCTTCCCCAGGCGCTGAAGATTGTCATTCCACCCACGCTGAGCGTTCTGGTCTCGGCCTTTAAGGACACCTCGCTGGTGGTTATCATCGCCCTTTTCGACCTGCTCAAAACCTCCCAGACCGTTCTTTCCAATCCCAAATGGATGGGATTCAGCCCGGAAATGTATATTTTCGTCGCTTTGCTCTATTTTCTCGGCTGCTTCTCCATGTCCAATTTCTCCAGGAAGCTTGAACGGCAACTCGATACCGACAAACGAACGTGATACAGGAAACCACTATGAATGCGACAAAGCAGCACAACGATAGCGATATTCAGAACAACAAAGCAATAATCGAAATCTCCGATCTCAATAAATGGTACGGCGATTTCCATGTCTTGAAAGAGATCAACCTGACGGTTCGTCAACAGGAAAAAATCGTTATCTGCGGTCCCTCCGGATCCGGCAAATCAACCCTGATCAGGTGTATCAACCGGCTTGAAGAATTCCAGATGGGCAAAATCGTGGTCGACGGCATCGAGTTGACCAACAATTTGAAAAACATCGAAAAAGTTCGCACGGAAGTGGGCATGGTTTTTCAACATTTCAACCTCTTCCCCCACCTCTCCATCCTGGACAACCTCACCCTCGGCCCCATATGGGTGCGCAAGGTTCCGAAAAAGGAGGCCGAAGAGACGGCCATGTTCTACCTTGAAAAGGTGCGCATCGCTGAGCAGGCCCTCAAATTTACCGGCCAGCTTTCAGGTGGACAGCAGCAGCGCGTCGCCATTGCCAGAAGCCTGTGCATGAAGCCCAAGGTCATGCTTTTCGATGAACCGACATCGGCACTGGACCCGGAGATGATCAAGGAGGTCCTCGATGTCATGGTCCAGCTCAGTGAAGAGGGAATGACCATGATCGTGGTATCCCATGAGATGGGATTTGCCCGAACGGTGGCCCAGCGCGTCATGCTGATGGATGAGGGTATGATCATCGAAGAGAACAATCCGGAAGATTTCTTTACCAACCCGCAGAGCGAACGCACCAAGTTCTTCCTCGATCAGATACTCCACTGATCAGAAGTAATTGCTCCCAGGACACCAGGGCTCGCCACGATCAGCGTGGCTTTCAGTAGTTACGATCAGAAAATGTGATACGCCCCCGGGGCAATCAGGCCCGAGAAACAATAGAGGGGTTAATCACGATAGAATTGTACACCCAGCTCAAAGGCCCGATCCAGCGCCTCAGGATCACGGGAAACGGCACCAATCTCGGCAACTCCTTTTACCCCAAGGGTTCCCGCCACCTCCACCTGAAGAAAAGACACAATCTTTGACAAATCGGCACACACCTGTTCCGCCAGATTTTCCTGGGAATTGCCACAACAGGAGACAATGACCGCACGTTTTCCTGCAATTCGTGAGCTATAATCGGGGCGAAGGAAGGCACCCCAGTGATCCATGAATATTTTCAGATAGCTTGAGGGGCCAAGCCACCATGTCGGTGTCGCCAGGACAAAACCGTCGGCCTCTTCAATCTTCTCCAGCACCTCTGTAACCTCGGGAAACTGGAGACACTCCCCTGCTTCCCTGCATTGGCCGCAGGCACAACAGACAAATTCCTGCAATTCCACCAGATCAATTTTGTCTATCCTGTCATCATCGGAGCCCGCCGAACGCAGGCCGTCCATCACTTTATTGGCCAGGATATCGGTGTTGCTCTGCAGTCTTGGGCTTGCCATTAATACAACCGTTTTTTTCATGTCTCTCCACTGTCCCTTTATTTTTTTGCTGCTGTTGATGGTATTCGGTCCTTCTCGCCACTCTTCAGCAGATGAAAATATCGGTTTTCAGGAGGCCGGTCAACTGCTTTTGCTGTCGTTATTGAAAACCGGAAACCTGTCAGCAAAAAAGTATCGGTTAACAAGACTTTTTATTTTAAAATCAAAGACACATACCACGCCATCCTAACATATCACCACCAATATTCATCAAAAAAGGTTAAACAGCAGTTCCATGCCAGCCGAAAGAGATACAAGCCTTCATGATATTTTGCTACTATTGTAGTGCAATGGAGTTTCACTTTGTAACTATAATGTGATATATCTAGTGCCCTGTGAGCAGTTACGTTTTCGCAATATTTTCTCTTTCATTGGTGTATATCGAATTGTAGAGCTATGAACAATAGAACTTCTCCACAACAAAGAGATGATACATCCACGAGCCTGTATGACAATTCCACGGACCTGGCTGCACATTTTTCCGATAACGAAAATATTGTCGATCTGCTCAAGACCATCCCGTCCTCAAAAACCTTTGAAGAACGTGTTGCAAGACTCAAATTGAGCAGCACCCTGGAAGCCAAGGTGCTTAACGCCGGCCGGGCAACCGGGCAAAATGCACCCATGAGTCACATGAGTGAATATGAAGAAAAAGAACTCGCCACGGAGGTTCTGCTGCGCCGCCATGCGTTCACCCGGCAGGTCTTTGCCCACCGCTTTTTTCGCCAGGCTGCCCTGAGCGTCATTCAAAACATCTATCTCTTCAAACAGCGCAGGATTTTCTTCGGCACCATCGAAAACTTCGGCGAAGCTGAGCGCCAGGCAGCCCTGCTGCTCTTCAGTCAGTCGCCGCACCAAACCTCCATACCGCTGGCCCGAACATTCCAGCATCTCATGCTTGCCAGAATCTGGAACCGTATCATCACCACGGCTGATACAAAACATTTCAACAGCGCCGCCTTTGGCGATCTGCACGAGATTGTCGAGGAGCTGAATACCCTGCGAAACATCTACATGGTGCTATGCACCGGCCTGGTGCGCAAGTTGACCGGCTCAATCAACGATATCTACCGCCAGTCGATCACCCATGACGATGCCTGCCAGATCGGCAATTTCGGGGTAGCCCGGGCCGCCTACAGATATCACCCCTCAACGGGGCTGCGTTTCTCCACCTATGCCGCCCACTGGATTCTCAAGGAAATACAGCGGCAGTCGCTGCAGGGACGCCTGATCCGCATCTCCTCCAGTCTGGTGGAGCAACTCTCCCGTCAGGCCCGCAAAAGCTCGACGCCATCTTCACCGCAGAACTCTTCGAATGCCTATGAACAACTCTGTCGCGCCACGCCGCACATGGATCAGGAAAAATACGATCGCAACAACAAAATAACGCCTGGCCCGGCTGATATCGCCCCCGAAGACCTTCTGGAAAAGCAGCAGCTGCTGCAAATGATGATGGAATTCATTGGCAACCGGCTCTCGACCAAGAGCGGCGATGTGCTGATGCGGCGCTACGGTCTCGGCCCCTATCAGGGGGGAGAGCAGTCCATTGTGGAAATAGCGGCCGTTTACGGTGTCAGCAGAGGAAGTATTTATCAGCTTGAAAAAAGTGCGCTGCAAAAATTGCAAAAAGC
>Ga0136557_1000427_pt1 | contig 32241 bp, 24 predicted proteins | sample AntRauTorckE6832_FD_104796 | JGI IMG/M metagenome (GOLD analysis project Ga0136557, IMG submission 104796) | Saline lake microbial communities from Rauer Islands, Antarctica - Metagenome Torckler E6 #832 | ecosystem: Environmental > Aquatic > Non-marine Saline and Alkaline > Saline | place...
ATTGCGCTCAGATTTGGGTCGGATTTGGTTGTGGCGATCAGCGTAAAACCGCAGGCGTAGCAGCGCTACGTTGAGGATTTTACGATTGAGCCGCAGCCAAAGATGGCCTGAAGATGAGATGCACTATGGCCATGTTATTTGTTGACAGGCCCTTAGTGACCGTGAAGAGATAGGCATCGGCACGGTGAAGATGGAGCCGGTGGAATAGTCGCGGCCTTCGAGTTGCTGTGCCACCCATTCATATTTGCGGCGCAGCCGTGATTGCGTCTACATCATGCGGATATTGAGGTTATGCATGATCCAGATCGAGCCGCCGACGAACAGCGCCATGATCAGCACCGTAAAAATCATGGCCAAAATGTTCCAGCGTGCCTCGGAGGAGGAGTTGAGATGGAGAAAGTAATGGAGGTGCACCAGGATCTGCAGGACGGCGGCGCTAAAAATAGTGACAACGGTGGCCCCATGCGAGAGCGCTTCGCTCATGACCGCACCGAAGGCCACTGTTGTCAGGATGACGGAGAGGATGAAGCCGGTGATGTAGGACTTCAGGCTGCCGGCGGCGGCGCCGGTTGCGGACGTATGTTTCATTTATAACACTCCCATCAGGTATACAACGGAAAACACGGCCACCCAGACGATATCTAGAAAGTGCCAGAACATGCTCAGGCGCATCAGTCTCGCCTGCACCATGACGGCAAGACCCTTTGTTTTGACCTGATACATCATCACCGCCATCCAGACGAGTCCGCTGGCCACATGGAGGCCGTGCGTTCCCACCAGGGTGAAAAAGGCCGAGAGGTAGGCGCTGCGGCCGGGGCCGTGACCTTCTGCGATCAGCTGCTGGAATTCGTGGAGCTCCATGGCGATAAAACCCAGCCCGAGCAGGAAGGTGAGTGCCAGCCATTGCAGCACCCGTCCGTTGTTACCGGCATGCATTGCCAGGATGGCCATACCGCAGGCAGCACTGCTCAGCAGGAGCAGCATGGTTTCGATGAAGACGAAGGACAGATCAAAGAGTTCGGCACCGGTTGGTCCACCCGCATAGGCCTTGCTGAGAACGGCAAAGGTCGCAAAAATGGCGGAGAATAGCACCAGATCCGACATGAGATACAGCCAGAAACCAAAAGACTGATGCCCGGCGGTGCCGTGTTCTTCAAATACTTCGGCGGTATCGGCGTGTGCGCCCGTCTGTGCTGGTGTCATCACTTATTTCTCCTGGTCTGTTGGCAAGGTTGCCGGTGTTGAGCCGGACAGGCTCACACCGGCGGCGGCCAGTTGCCGGTAGCGTTCGTCTTCACGCTTCTGCACCTCGGCGGCGGGAATGGTATAGAAAATATCGTCGTCGGCAGCGCGCAGGATGATGGTGGCGACGATGGCCGGAAGGCTGGCCATGGCCAGCCACCAGATATGCCAGACCATGGCAAAACCGAAGAAAAAGCAGAGTACGCCGTTGACCAGGCCGGAGGCGGTGTTCTTCGGCATATGAATGTCATCATAGTGCTCGGGTCGGACATAGGCGGTGCCTTTTTCCTTCATTTCGTCGAAGGCATCGATATCGTCAACCACCGGAATCGCGGCGAAATTGTATTCCGGCGGCGGCGAGGCCGTGGCCCATTCCAGGGTGCGACCGTCCTCCCAGGCATCGCCCGTGAGGTCGCGGTTTTCATGACGTCTGCGAATGCTGACATAGAGCTGGATAATATGACAGAGGACGCCGACGGCAACCAGAAGGGTGCCCAGGGCGGCTATCACCAGCCAGATCTGCCAGGCAGGGTTATCGTAGAAGACCATCCGTCTGGGCATACCCATGAAGCCGAGGACATAGAGCGGAATGAAGGCAAAGTAAAAACCAATGAGCCAGCACCAGAAGGCCCCTTTTCCCCAGCTTTCGACGAGTGAGAAGCCGAAAACCTTGGGAAACCAGTAGGTGTAGCCGGCCAGGTAGCCGAACAGCGCCCCGGGAATCAGGACATTGTGAAAGTGGGCCACCAGAAACAGGCTGTTGTGAAAGACAAAATCGGCCGGCGGCGCCGCCAGCAGTACGCCGGTCATGCCGCCGACGGCGAAGGTGGAAATAAAGCCCATGGACCAGAGCATCGGCGTGGTAAAGCGGATGCGGCCGCGGTACATGGTGAACAGCCAGTTGAAGATCTTGACGCCGGTGGGTATGGCAATGACCATGGTGGCCAGGCCGAAGACGAAGTTGACATCCGGCCCGGCGCCCATGGTGAAGAAGTGATGCACCCAGACGCAGAAGGACAGCACCGTGATCGCTGCCGTCGCCCAGACCATTGAGGTATAGCCGAAGAGCCTCTTCCGCGAAAAGGTGGCCACCACCTCGGAGAAGATGCCGAAGGACGGCAGGACGACAATATAGACTTCCGGGTGGCCCCAGATCCAGAAGAGGTTGGCGTACATCATCATATTGCCGCCCATGTCGTTACTGAAGAAATGGGTACCGATATAGCGATCCAGCGTCACCATGGCCAGGACCACGGTCAGCACCGGGAAGGAAAAGAGGATAAGGATGACGGTGCACAGGGCGTTCCAGGTGAATATGGGCATGCGCATCAGCTTCATGCCGGGGCAGCGCATGCTGAAAATGGTGACGATGAAGTTCACTGCCGTCAACAGCGAGCCCAGTCCCGAAAGCTGCAGGGCCCACAGCCAGTAATCGACGCCGGAGCCGGGACTGTACTGGAGCTGGGTCAGGGGGGCGTAGCCGGACCAGCCGGCCTTGGAGAACTCGCCGATTCCCAGAGAAACCATGGCCAGCATGGCCCCGGCCATGGTCAGCCAGAGGCTTACCGCGTTGAGATAGGGGAAAGCCACATCACGGGCGCCTATCTGGGGCGGCACGATAATGTTGATCAGGCCGGAGAGGAAGGGCATGGCCACGAAAATGATCATGATGGTGCCGTGGGCGGTGAAGATCTGATTGTAGTGTTCGGGAGGAAGAAAACCCTGAGCGCCGGCCACGGCCATGGCCTGCTGGCCGCGCATCATCATGGCATCGGAGAAGCCGCGCAGAAGCAAGACCAGGGCGAGAAGAATGTACATGACGCCGATGCGCTTGTGGTCAACGCTGGTCAGCCACTCCTTCCAGAGATAGGACCATTTGCCGTAATAGGTAATAAGCGCAAGAATAACCAGGCCCAGCAGCATCGAAGCTACCACGGCGGTCATGACGATGGGGTCCTGGTAGTGTATTTCTGAAAGGCTCAGTTTGCCGAACATGTCATTCTCCCTTCTTACCGGCTGTTTCGGTCATGGTCTGTCTGTTTTCGGCCTGGGAATCCATGCCGAAATGGGGATGGTATTGGCGGATGATTCTGACAAAAAGCTCTGGGGCGACCGAAGAGAAATAGGTGATAGGATGGTATCCGTCGGTGGGTTCCTGCAGTTTTTGGTGGCGTTGCCAGTCGAGAGGGTTGTCCCGACCGCGGACTTTTGCGATCCAGTCTTCGAATTCTTCCGGGGTTGTGGCAATGGCCTCAAAACGCATGTAGGAGTATCCCTCGCCGCTGAACTGCTGATTCTGACCGGAATAGATCCCCGCCTCTTCGGCCATCAGGTGGAGTTTGGTTTCCATGCCGCCCATGGCATAGATCTGGCTGCCAAGTTGAGGAATGAAAAACGAGGTCATGACCGTATCCGAAGTAATTCTGAAACTCAGGGGCACATCGGTTGGGAAAACCAGCTCGTTGACCACGGCGATATCGTATTCGGGATAGATGAACAACCATTTCCAATCCAGCGACACCACTTCAATCTCTATCGGTTTTTTGTCGGAATCCAGGGGCCTGTAGGGATCGACGGCGTAGGTGGTATTCCAGATGAGGATGCCCAGCAGCGTGACGATAATAACCGGAATGATCCAGATGACCACCTCTATCTTGGCGGAAAAGCTCCACTTGGGGGCATAGTCGGCGCCGACATTGCCGCTTCTGTATTTCCAGGGAAAGAGGAAGGCCATGATCATCACCGGGATGACGACGATCAGCATTAGTATAAAGGCTGTGACGATGACGAAGCGTTCAGTTTCGCCGATGGGGCCTTTGGGGTAGAGAAGCACTAGCTCACTGCAGCCGCTGAGCAGAAAAAGGCTAAAAAGAATCAACCAGATATGCCGGTTCATACATGGCCGCGGCAAGCGCTTGAAGGCTCTGAACACCGCTTTTTTCGAGGATAATGGACGTTTACGCATTATACATTCCTTTGTGAAACTCCAAAAATGGCCGGCAGAGGCCTCGTGTGACCGGAAAGAGCCGACAAGTACGCATGCATATAGAGAATGTTTATCACACTTCCCCGATCTGGGCAAGACAGCCTGTTAGAATAATCGTTTCCATTTGGGAAAAAAGTGCCGGAGCGGGTGAGGCATGGCGGCCGGTGGAACCGTTTCTCATGATCTGTCTCCTTGTGAATGTGATGTGAAATATGTGGTAACTCTCAAGCGATTACTCTCATCACGCCGAGGCTGGTGAGACGTACTCGTCTCTGAAAACAGGTAAGCAAAATATACGCCAATCTCGGGGCGAAGAAAAAGATAATGCCGCCTTCCTCAGCGCGTAGGCCCTGAATCGTCCGGAACCGCTACTGCCACAGGAGCGTCGGCAGTGCCAGCAGCAGAAGAAAGCAGTGATAGTAGCTGGCCCTGTTGAACAGGGATGAGGCTTCACTCCGGTCCTTTGTCCGGTAAAGCTGGACAGCCGGCAGCAGCAGCAGGTAGATTCCCAAGGCAATTACGCAGAGGTAGAGAGGCAGGGGGAAATGCAGCGGCGCAGCGTGAAAGAGCAGGCTGCTGAGGACGATGCTCGTGCTCAGGGTGACAAGGACGATGACGCTGGCGGTTCGCGCTCCGAAGGTGACCGGTACGGTTTTGGCGCGCAGATTGATGTCCTCCTGAATGTCATGCCAGTCGGCGGGCACGTTCTGGCCGCCGATCTCCCAGAGAAAGAGCCAGAAAAAAAGCAGCAGCAGCAAAGCGGGTTCGGGGCTGGCGTCGACGGCGAAAATGGCCGCCAGTCCCCCCAGGGTCTTGACCACGCCGCTTACCAGGGTGCGCAGGTGGGTGATTTGCAGAAGCAGACAGTAGATGGTTTCCAGCAGGCAGCCAGCGATCAATATCAGGGCGCAGACAGGATTGAGCAGGAAGGCGCAAAAAAGCGATACGAGTCCCCAGCCGCCGGCCCAGAGAATCGCTTCGGTCATGCTCAAGTAGCCGTGGGCCAGGGGGTGGCGGATATAGGCGGCATCGAGATATTGGGAGGTGCTTTGAAAACCGCTCTGACGGATCTTCTCACGATCGGATCGGTAATCGACAATATCGTTGAGGGCGTAGACGGCGGTGTAGCCGCCGAAAGCGGCGACCATGCCGAGGATGATGACCGGCGGCTCAGGCAAATGGTTAAGCCACAGCAGCGCCGCCAGCAGGGGCGTGCACATATCAAGGAGACCGTGCTGCGTTCGTGACAGGGCCAGAAACAACTTGATTCGTGTAAAACCGTGATACTGGACTGCGTTCATGTTCTCCCCTGGTATCCCGCTTTGGTGATGGGTCCTGCTGTCGATAAGGCCGTAAATGTCAGAGCCGGCCTTCTTCCTGCCCCTTGCGGCTGAGACGAGCACATTGCATCGGCGCCGGTGGTCTCAAGTAAGCAGCAAAGCCGCCTTAACCATGTTAATCGTTTTTAATCTATATCAATCTCCCTCGATTTTCCAGATTTTTCACCGCCTCTCGTAGAGGCCGGGCACATGCCGTTCATTCCTTTTGCCCGAGCAGGAGGAGATTCCACCTGCATATCTTTTGAAAAAATCGTGCCATGGGATACACTACGCGGTACTGTTAAGTAGTTTAAAAAAGAAGATTGAACCGGAAAACGGGGTTTTGCCCGGGAGGTGGAGACTTTTTCAACTGGTAGCTAGTTCGTGACAATGCCGGCTGCAGCATTTTAGCTGCTTCCGGCATTGTCTTGCAGAAAAGGCTGTTTCTCTAAATCTTGAACTTTGAAACCAGCTGGGTTAATCGCTCGGCCAGGGTAGAGAGCTCATCGGCGGAGGTCCGGACGTGCTGGCTGCTTTCCTTGACCTCAAGGGAGCGCTCTTTGACCTGCCCGACACCATCGCTCATTTCCGCAGTCATCTGATTACTGTTGGCGACATTTTCATTTATCTCCCCGATTCCCTGCGACGCCTGATTGACATTATTGACGATCTCATTGGTGGTGATGGACTGCTCTTCCACCGCCGTGACAATGCCGCTGACAATCTCGTCGACACTTGTAATAATGCCGGAAATCTCTTCTATCTCGGTGACGGTGATCGACGTTTTGGACTGAATGCCGTCAATGGCCTCCTTAATTTTCCCGGTGGCCTCCGCAGTACCCTGGGCCAGATCCTTGATCTCGTTGGCAACAACGGCAAAGCCTTTACCGGCCTCACCTGCCCGGGCCGCCTCTATTGTGGCATTGAGGGCCAGCAGGTTGGTCTGCTCGGATATTTCCGTGATGGTTTCAGTGATTGAACCGATGGCCTTGGCAGCTTCCCCCAGTCCCATGATGCTTTCATGGGACTTGTTGGCGCTGGTCACTGCCTGCTCCGTAGTCTGACGAGCTCTGGCACTGTTTTCGGCAATCTCCTTGATGGTGGTTCCCATCTCCTCCGAGGCGCTTGCGATCATATCAAGATTGACAGTTGACTCCTCCATCGCCGCGGAGACAGAGCCCATATTGTCGGAAACCTCCTGGGCATTCCTGGAAGCATCATCGGCTATGCCGGTGGTGGATTCGGCATTGCTCACCATTTGATCGGAGATCGTCGCCAGCTCAGTGGAGGCAGCTGAAAGTGATTCCGATGACCGGATTATATCCTCCAGCATTTCCTTGCCTTTGGTCACCATCACACCAAGGGAATTGGTGAGCTTGCCGATGGCATCATTGACCTCCGAAGAAAATTTGATGGTGTAATCGCCTTCACCCACCTTGATGGCCTTTTCCGCCAATTCCTGGAGCGGTTTGTTGATGGAGCGCACCAGAAAAATAGTAACAAGGACACCCACCGCAACAACAAGGAGGCCGACGAGCATATTATTTTTAAGCATCTTGACATCGAGACCGGCGACAATGTCCTCACGGTTGAGCCCGACGGCCAGGGTCACCCCCCAGCTGTCTAACCGCTTTTTATAGGTCACTTTGTCTCCCCCTTCCCAGGGATACTCGACCAGACCATCCGGCTCCTTAAAGGCCGGCACAATTTCAAAGAGATTATCCGAAGGCGTCAGCGTTGGATGTATGAGCATAGACCCTTCATCCGTATAGACAAAGAAATACCCCGGGCCTATTGTGGTTTCCGAGACAAGTTTACGCACCTGCTCGGAAATCATCAACTTGCCCACATAAATGGCTCCGATGATATTACCTTCTTTGCTACGCAGCGGTTTATAGGCGGTCAGGTACCAGTCGTTGACCACAAAGGCCTTGCCCCTGAAGGTCTCCCCATTCATGATTGCCTGGTTCACCGGGCTGCTCGACGGGATATAGGTGCCGGTGGCCCGCTCACCATTGGTCTTGCGGACATTGGTGGCAATACGTAGCAGCTTGTTATCCACCAGCTGAAAAACGGTGGCGGTTGCTCCGGTTATCTTCTCTATTTCGTCAACAATCTCGGTGTCATCATTGAGATAGAGTATACCTGCCTGCATTTTGGGAATCTCCCTGGTCTCCGCCTGCTTGCTGACCTGGTTGACCATTGTGGTTTTCTGCATCTTGAAATCATCAAGAAAGAGCGCTCCCTGGGATGAGATTTTCTGCTCCAGCAGCAGAAGATCGCCATCGAGGTTCTTGCGTATATTTCCATCCACCGCCGTCAGCGAATTATAGAGACTCTGGTGAATATCTTTAAGGGCTCCAAACCCCAGAGTATACAGCCCGTCCTTGGACATGCGTACGGCATTGCCGGAGGTGATGAGGATGGAAATCACCACCACGGAAATCATTGCCGTAAAAAGTTTTGTTGTAAATTTAACATTTCTGAATCTCTGCAACATAGACACCTCTCTGTTTTCCATCCCGTACTGCAACTTTGTCGGCCCCGATATTCAATACACACTCAAGCCCCCCTGAAGGAGGCTTCAAAACGTGACTTCAAAGAGCAATACAATTTACCATTACCATTACAATCCGACACCGGCATCTTCAGCTGGCCCCGCAATCGCCCCAAAAATCATCTTCGGCTACTTATCGACGAAATAGCAGCTTTTCACAAGCAGAAATTTAATAAATTAATAATTTTGCTTACCCCTAACTGCCGAATAACTCGTCACTTATTCTCCTCATCCTGCACAAAGAACCTATGGTCTGGAAACGGAAAGCAAACAGTGCACGAAACAGTACACGAAAAATAGCGACGTAATATCATAAGATTGCACCATGGGAAGAGCTCCAGACCGTCTATCATGCCATTCAACTTGAAAATGCCATTCAACTTGAAAAGACATACCAATAAGTGATAAACTACCAGCAGTACTACCAGCAGCTTCTGACAGGATTACTGCTGCCTACAGGAACACAGTTGTGTGGAGAGATGTCATGGAAATGTCAGGCTCAACCTACAAAGCAACTGCCTATCACCCTTCGCCTGATGCCATGGAGGATGCCATCCTCCAAACACTGAGCAACTATCCCTCGGGTGCAACGGACAACCTTATCCCGATCCTACAGCAGGTCCAGCGCCTTGAAGGCTATGTCTCCCCCGAGGCAATCCGAAAAGTCTCGGGCCATCTGCGTATATCGAGAAGCAAGATATTCGGAGTTGCCTCCTTTTACTCGCAGTTCCGCTTTAACCCTCCCGGCCGCCACTCCATAAAGATCTGCCTGGGCAGCGCCTGCCATGTCCAGGGCGGCGATTTTCTGGCCAAGGCCTTGCAGCTCGAAGCCGGCATCTCCCCGGGTCAGACTAGCGAAGACGGGCGTTTCGATCTGGAACGGGTGGCCTGCCTGGGCTGTTGTGCTCTGGCCCCGGTGATGATGGTCGACCAGGACATCCACAGCCGGGTATCCGTTATCAAATTGCAGCAGGTCCTGAGCGAATATGAATAGTTTCAGAACCATACAGCAAAAGGCCGCCAAAACGTGGCAGGCACTTCAGCACAACCCCAATCCGGTTGTCTATGTCGGCATGGGCAGCTGCGGTATGGCATCGGGGGCGGGAGCGGTATGGGACGCACTGGAACAATTAAGTAAAATTCACACTCTTACGCTGGCCAAGGTTGGCTGCATAGGTCCCTGCTATCTTGAACCGCTGGTCGACATACAGGCCCATGGCCAGCCGAGACTCAGCTTCAGCAACGTCGATGCGTTGCGGGCTGAGAGGCTTGTCAAAGAGTATATCGGCCAGAAAGAGACCACTATCAAGCCCATCGGCCATTTCGGCGATGCCACGCAGCAAATAAACGGTGCTGTCTCGTTCTGGCAACACCCCATGCTCAAAAACCAGAAGAGGATTGTCCTGCGTAATTGCGGCATCGTCGACCCGGAAAATATCCTGCACTATATCGCCCGCGATGGTTTTCAGGGAATCATAAACGCACTTCAACGATCCCCGCGGGATATCATAGGCGAAGTACAGACCTCGGGGCTCCGGGGACGCGGCGGCGCAGGTTTCCCCGCCTTTCGCAAATGGGAATTTTGCCGGGGGGCAGCGGGCAGCCCGAAATATTTGATCTGTAATGCCGATGAAGGTGATCCCGGAGCATTTATGAACCGCTCCCTGATCGAAGGCGACCCCTTCGCCCTGCTCGAGGGTATTCTGATCGCCGCCTACGCTATCGGCGCCAACGCCTGCTATATCTATATCAGGGCGGAATACCCGCTTGCCATACAGCGGCTGAAGGTGGCCATGGCCCAGATGGAGGAAATCGGACTACTCGGCCACGATTTACTCAGCAGTGGATTTGATTGCACCATCACCATCAAAGAAGGCGCGGGCGCCTTTGTCTGCGGTGAGGAAACGGCATTAATCGCCTCCATCGAAGGCAGAAGAGGCATGCCCCGCTCCAGGCCGCCCTTTCCCGCGGTATCAGGGCTGCATGGCAAGCCGACCACCATCCACAACGTCGAAACCCTGGCAACGCTTCCCGCCATCATGCGAAACGGCGGCACGTGGTATGGAGGCTTCGGCACGGAACAGAGCAAGGTAACCAAAACCTTCTCCCTGGTCGGCAAGGTTCGTCGAACAGGATTGATCGAGGTTCCCCTGGGAACCACTCTGCGCGAGGTCATTTTCGACATCGGCAGCGGCACTCGAAAGCCCTTCAAGGCGGTGCAGACCGGCGGCCCTTCGGGAGGCTGCCTGGCAGAGCAGCATCTCGACCTGCCCATTGATTATCAATCCCTGCAGGACGCCGGCACAATCATGGGCTCCGGCGGCCTCATCGTCATGGATCAGCATTCCTGCATGGTGGATGTCGCCCAGTATTTCCTCAACTTCACCAGCAAGGAGAGCTGCGGCAAATGCGTACCCTGTCGCATCGGGACACGGAAAATGGTGGAAATACTGGAACGAATCACCGCCGGCAAAGCTGCACTGGATGAGCTTGCAACCCTGGAATCTTTGTCGCGCACCATCAGCAAAGGCTCTCTCTGCGGCTTGGGTCAGACAGCACCAAACCCGGTGGGCACCACCATCAAATATTTCCGCGATGAATACCTGGCCCATATCGAGGGAAAACGCTGCCCGGCAGCGGTGTGCCGCGACCTTGTTGTGTATACCATCATCAAGGAAAAATGCACCGGTTGCCAGCGCTGTATGGAAATCTGCCCGGCCCATGCCATATCCGGGCCGCGCAGCGAGCCCCACAATCTCGATACAAGCAAATGCATAAAATGCAGGGCATGCTATGAAATCTGCCGGTTCGACGCAATCGCCGGCGATGCCATCGTCATAGAATAGAATAGGCAGAGAGTTGGATACGACCTGAAGGGTACCTTGAAAACACACCACGGGAAACCATGGATGCCAACACCACAAAACTGATCACCGCAACCATCGACGGCAGCGAGGTTTGTGTGCCGGAAGGCTCTACCATCCTCCAGGCAGCGAAAAAAGCCGGCATCTATATCCCGACACTGTGTTCCCTGGAATGCCTTGCCGATTATGGCGGCTGCCGCCTCTGCATGGTTGAGGTAGAAAATATGCGCGGCTTCCCCACAGCTTGCACCACGCCACTCTCTTCGGACATGACGATCACCAGTACAACCGATGAGCTACAGGAACTGCGCCGGGAGATTCTGGAACTGCTGCTCTCCGAACATCCCTACACCTGCCTGATCTGTAAAGAAAAAGGAGAGTGCAGCGAATATATGCACTCAACACGCAAGGTGAGCAGTATCACCGGTTGTAATTTCTGCCCCAACAACGGAGCATGCGAGTTGCAGCAGTTGGTAGAATACCTCGGCCTGAAAGAAATCCGTTTTCCCATCGTTTACCGTAACCTCCAACCGATCAAGGACAACCCCTTTTACACCATCGACTATAACCTCTGTATTCTCTGCGGCAGATGCGTCAGGATATGCAACGAGGAGCGTTACAGTGAGGTTTTGGCCTTCGCCCATCGCGGCAACGCCACCGTGGTGGGAACCGCATTCAATGAAAGCCAGAAGGATGCCGGTTGCGAGTTCTGCGGCGCCTGCGTCGATGTCTGCCCGACGGCCTCCCTTACGGAAAAAATGGGCAACTGGGTGGGGGTGCCGGACGCATCAACGACGACCCATTGCCCCTTTTGCGGTATTGGGTGTACAATGAACGTCAACACCAGGGGGAACAGGATCGTCAACGTCGGCCCACAACCGGGAAAACCGGAAAATCCTCCACAGCTCTGTGTGCGCGGCAAATTCGTCCCCGGCGACATACCCCACCATCCGGCCAGGATCACCTATCCCCATCTCAAGAGGAACGGCCACTGGGTCGAAGCCACCTGGGAAGAGGCGCTCAACTTTATTGCCGAAAATCTGCAGCTCTACGGCGCTGAGAGATTCGGCTTGATTGGCTCGGCCCATGACAGCCTGGAAAACAGTTTTATCCTGCAGCAATTCGCTCGACAAACCCTGCAATCTCCCAATGTGGATCTCCACCCGGCCTATGGCTATAGCACCGTGGTGAGAGATATCCATGATTATTACGTTGCCCAGGGCCATGCCACAATCGACGATATTCTCCAGGCCGACACCGTCTATGTCATTGGCGCCCAGGCCCATTGGTCACACCCCATCATCGAGAACAGAATACGAAAAGCCTACAAGGCCGGCAAAGAGGTGATCGTCGCCAATTCCACCATGACCAGGACGATGAACTTCTCCTCGGATTTCCGCCACTATCCCAAGGGGGGCGAGCATATATTTCTGCACCACCTCATGGAACAATTACGCGCCGCAAAAGGGCACCGACGCATTACCATGGTCATAGGGGATGAAATATTCCATTCCAGCCGGGTGGAGGAAAACATCCAAAACGTGCTGCGCATCGGCACATCCCTGGGCCCCGATGGACGGATTCTCTTTTTGCTGCCGGAGGGCAACCGCTACGGAGCAACCATGGCGGGCATGAATCCGTCCCTGTTGCCGGGCTTTACCGCCGCCGACGAAAAAGGGCTGAGCGGCAGTGACATGCTCAAACAGCAAAGGATGCTCTCCGCTCTCTATGTGGTTGGCGACATTCCAGCCGGCAGGCACCTGACAGGACTCGATTTTTTTGTCCAGCATAATATGTTTTTTACGCCCGCCTCCAGGTATGCCCATGTCTTCCTGCCCCTGACAACGTCCATGGAGGAGGATGGCCACATACTTAACCTTGAAGGAAAGCTTCTCCCTTTCAACGCGGTCATCCCCAGAGCCGACCATATCCTGACATCCGGCGAGGCGGTCAACAAGCTTGCCCGACTGCTACGAGGCAAACCCTTGTATAATGAAGCCGACAAAAATACACCCGACGACAGCACCTCCCGGCAGATACACGCGATGCTCGACTCGGCGCTGATCGAAGGCCGAGAGCTCAAACCCGGTAACACCACCCCGCCGGATCCCCGCTCACAATCGAAAAACAGCCAGCTGACCAGGCAATTGCTGAAAAAATATCATTTCCATTATATGGGAAACAGTCTGCCCGATGTTATTCCGGACCTTGATGAAGTACTGCGACAATGAAAATTTTAGAAAATACAATCATCGCTCCAAACGTTCATGAGATGCGCCTCGATGCGCCGGATATCGCCAGAAAGGCACTGCCGGGGCAGTTTGCCATCATCATCCCCGATGAACTAAGCGAACGGACCCCGATAAGCCTGGCCGACTGGGACAGACAAAAAGGCTCCGTCACCGTGGTGTTTCTGGAAGTCGGCGCCGCGACCAAGGATCTGGCTGACCGCCCTGCAGGTGATGAGATCTATTCCTTTACCGGGCCTCTGGGGCAACCTTTTACCATAGAAAAATTCGGCAAGGTGGCTCTGCTGGGCGGCTGCTACGGCATCGGTGCTATCCTGCGGGCGGCCCAGGCAATGCGCCAGGCCGGCAACGAGGTGGTGTGCTATGCCGAGGCCAGGAGCAAATTCCTGCTCTACTGGAACGACAGGCTCGAAGCGGTGAGCGATGACGTCAGGTATGCCACAGTCGATGGCTCATTGGGCAGCAAGGGGCATGCCCATGATCTTCTGGAACGCAATCTTCAAAAAGGGGAAACATTCGACCATATCCTGGCCGTCGGCTGCACCTTCATGATGGCTTCCATCGCCCGGGTCACCAGGCCGTTCAAGATTAAAACCATTGTCAGCATGAATCCTATCATGATCGACGGTACCGGCATGTGCGGCGCCTGCCGATTATCGGTGGGCGGCACAACCAGATTTGCCTGCGTTGACGGCCCCCATTTCGATGCGCACGAGGTCGATTGGGATGTGGTGCTGGCCCGACGCCAGGCCTACCTCGACGAAGAAATTACGTCAAAAGAGCGCAAAACCTGGCAGCGCTTGAACAGGCACCGCTGAAATCCAGTCTGATCAAGAAAGTAAGCGTAAGACTCCGAATCTCCGGCCCCCTGCAAGCAGTTACAAATACCGGGGGTAGTTACCTTACGTCACTTCCCCCATAAGTAGTTACCTTGGAAGCTGTTACCGGATACGTATTTTCCTCCTTTACGACCTGGGTCGTACTGTCGGATGACATGCAAAACCCGACTCCCACAGCTCAGCTTGATGAGTGGGATACTCCTGGGATACAAGTTTGCCCCCGGTCAATCCCGCTTTATACTTTGACGGCAATCTCCTCTAGATGCGCAAGCATCCTGGTGTAGTTACGCTCAATATCATGCACCAGGCCGACATGACGTTCCGCCGCTCGTCCCATCTGTTGCCGGAGCTGGTCGTTACTCAGCAGTTTCTCCAGATGGTCGACAAATACCTGCTCATCCCAGGTGGGGGAAAGCAGCCCGGTTTCTCCGGCAACCACCGCCTCCCGTGCCCCCCATTCCCCGCAGGCCACAACCGGCAATCTGCAGGCCTGGGCCTCGAGATACACCATGCCGAGCGACTCCTCAAAACCTGGAAAGGCGAAAATATCGGCGGCGCTGTAATAGCGCCGCATATCCTGGCGCGACAATCGCCCTGTCAGGATGGCTCGTGCACCAAGTTCTCGCGCGGCTTTTTCCCGAATGCGCTCTTTTTCCGCGCCGTCACCTGCTATGAGCAGCACCACCTTGTCGCCACACTGCGGTCGTTGTTCCATCAGCATGCTGCAGCAGCGGATCACCTGAATGATCCCCCTAGTCTTGACGCCGGGACGAAACATCGCCGCCGTCATAACGACCACACGATCCTCCACTCCAAGCTCTTGACGAATCCGCCGTCGCTGTTCCGGTTCAAAATAAAATTCTTCGGGATGCAGACCGGGAGGAGTATACACCACACCTTCCGCCGGCAGCAGCCTGACCAGATTGGCATGGTCCGCCTTCTTGTTGGTAAAAACTGTGCGGGCCTGCTGCAGCGCCAGCCGGTTCAAATAAAACCCCGCCCTGGTCTTGAGCTTTTTCCGCCGTTTGGTGGAATAGATCCCCTGGAAAATGACGTAGGGAATCTTGAGCAGGCGGCAGCACAACGGCCCGATGATATCGGGAGCCTTGTAGTAGGAATGATAGGTCAGCCAGATATCCGGCCGCGTCTTGTAACAGGCCCAAACAACCCTGAACAGTTCGACAAGCAGCAAGGGCCAGAGATGCGGCTTGAGATAGATCCAGCGGCAGCGAAAACGTGAGGCGAGATGGATATCGACACCATTTTTGGCCAGGTAGTCAAACAGCTCCGAACCGATGACGAGATCCCCCGAGGGATTGCGATGGCCCAGTGACTTGAAGGGCATATAGTAGGCTATTTTCATGGTCATTCCTGTTTTCGGTATGCCCTCTGTTTATATGATATTGTAGTAACTATTCAGCAGCACCCCATCTGCACGCAACCAGCCCGTAAAACATAGGTCTACTATAGTTTTCCAGGCCGCTTGCGCACATCCGGAGTCTGCGCTTACCTAGAGCACTGCTGAACAGTTACATTTCAGGGGAAGCTGCTGGTTTTTTGCTCTTAGCTGAATAGTTACATATTGTACATGATATAATCTGATTACCCACAAAAGCTCAGCCCAAAACATTCTAAGGTAAGGAGTTTTTGCATGTTGTGGTTTTCATGGGTATCTGCAGCCCGGACGGCTGCAGCTAAGCCCCCAGGGACGGGTTTACGGCGTCCCATGAAAACCACAACATGCAAAAACTCCTGGATCGATCAGCTGAGCTTTGTTGGTAATCAGCTTCCGTTTTAGTTAAAAGAATGGTAACTATTCAGGAGCACCCCATCTTGTCCCATTTGAGTCTTCTCGAATAGCACAAGTATGCTTCAAAGTCCCAAATGAGCCAATTTGGTGCTCCCACCTGAATAGTCACAAAACTGTAGCGGTAATTTCCTTTTTCGCAACCTTTTTTGATGGTGCCGGGGGCAACCACTTGACAGCCCTCTTCACCTTATCCTGCTTGCCCACCGACCGGCAAGCTTGATGGAATCGACCATGGCATCCACTCCCCGACTCGATATACTGCTCTATGCCCACGACGGCAGAGGACTGGGCCATGCCAGCCGCACCATCGCCGTCGGTATGGCGCTGCGCCGCCTCTTCCCTCACCTGCGAGTGCTCTTTCTTTCCGGCGGCAGCATGGCCCAGGAGCTCATCGGTCCCGCCCCGCTGGACTGGATCAAGCTGCCCTCCTACGCCACCATCGTCGAAAACGGCACATCCAGAGGGAGCAGGGGAAAAAGCAATTTCGAAGACAACGAGCTCGGCCACCTGCGTGCCCAACAGATTCGACAGACGGTGCGAACCTACCGGCCCAGGCTGGTTCTGGCCGACCACTCCCCCCAGGGAAAGCACAAAGAACTGCTGCCGGCCCTTGAAGATGGCGAGCATGAAGATACCCAATGGATTCTCGGCATGCGCGGCGTGGTCGGCCAGGTCGGCCAGGTGCGTTCACCACTTGCCGCGACAACATACCAGAGATTTTACAGCTCGCTGCTCTGGTATGGCGACAGCCGGGTGCTGGGCACCAGGCAGTTGGAAGAAATACAGGCGCACCTTGGCTCGACGCCGTTGGAATGCGGCTATGCCTCGCGGATGAAGGAATGGCGCCATACCTCTGCTGCAGCCCGTAATACAGCCATCACCGGAACAATCTCGGTACCATGGTTTGGCGAACAGACCCCGGTGCTGCTCCAGCGGCTCCACGCTGGCATGCGGCAAACACGGAACCAGGGCGGCCAGTGGCACCTTTACCTCGACAACACCCACCCGCAGTCTGCCGATTTTGCAGCTCTCTTTGCCGGTCTCCCCGGCTGCCGCGTCGAAGCCCCTGGGCGGCGGTATATGGACTCTTTTCTCCAATCACGCTGTGCCATCATCTACGGCGGGTATAACAGCCTTATGGACGTTCTCAGCCTCTCCATGCCGGCCATTGTTCTCTTGCGCGGCATGCAGGACCAGGAGCAGCAATATCACCTGGAAAAACTTCTGCAGGCAGGAGGCAACATGCTGACACCACTACCGGAAAACAGCACCCGCCAGGACCTTGCCACGGCTCTGGCCTCCCTCCGCTCTCCCCGCCGGGAAGCCGACGTCGCTATCAACCTCGATGGTGCTGCTGCCGCGGCGCATCACCTGGCCGCAATGCTGAATACACCACGATAGTTGCAGTTCATGATAAACTGCTGGTTTTTTTAGCTCGTACATGAACCATATCTTTTTTCCGCTATACAATTCTCTTTTCGCGCTATACACTGAAATTATATCATAAAATTGAACCTTTCCCTTGATCGACCTGTTCTTTTAGCATACAATTAATGCTACGTTGCATTACATAACGCCCAACACTTACCGAAAACAACCATCTGGCTCTCTCGATCGTTACTGCAATTCCAGGCAAGGATTCACCGGTACATGCTGAAAACCGCAATCATACTCCACCACCCAGACACTACCATTTCCAAATGTCATGGTGATATCGACCAGATCTTTCAGTGTTCTTTCAGCTGTATTGCCGGGGAAACTCTGCATGACAGCGGGGTGCGTTTTTTTGATGACACTGGAAAAGAAATTCCGGCAGGCTGCCATCCTCTTCAACGAATCAAGGACACCAGAACGGCTATCAACGCTATTCCGCTTGGGATCCTCTCCCGGGGAGATACCTTCCCTCTTCAGGTCACCATGGACGGGTATCCCGAGCTGGATGCCAACAATGATATCACACGAATAGTGACTGTCTATAGTACCGACTACAGTACCGACTACAGTACCGACTACAGCACAACAGCTGCAAACACGAAAGCCGTGAAACGCATAGAGGAAGACTGGGGCAGAAAGAACCTTTGACGCCGTTGCCGATGTGGTCACCATCCTCACCCCCGACCTCTATATCCTGCGGGCCAACCAGGCTGCCTACAACACCCTTTGCAGAAATTCTGGACAGTATAAATTATGGACGAGATATATCAGGCAAGCACACTCAACTCCCTTTTCGCCCCCTGCCGACAGTGCGGCAGTTGCTGCAAACAGCATCGAAAAATAACCCTGGATTTTGACGAAGTTGATTTTATCAAACGCATGGGAGGCCACGTCGGCATCGACATCAGCCTCAACGACATTCGCATCAAGGGGATGGACAAGGCCAGGGAGGATACAATGCGGCGGGGCAAAGTCTTCATGGTGCATCCCGACGACAAGGGTTGTATCTTTCTGGAGAAGCGCAACGACAAGCATTTCTGCAAAATCTACCACTATCGCCCCCAGGCCTGCAAGGGCTATCGCTGTAATCTTGCCGATGACTCCATGCTCAACATGATCGGCGGCGATGCCCATCTCCTGCTGGGCCAGAACGCCTACGGCCTGCCCCTGGAGCAGAAATAACAACGGCAGCTGCTCCACCGCAGAGTGTGGAGGGCTGCCGCCCAAGCGGGGATAACAGAGTATCGCTTTCCAGGCACGCCCTAACTCTCCGTACACTCCTTCACGTCAGTCATCACTTCCCAACCTGAATATTAACGGGATTTTTGGGAATATATTTTAATATTTAGTAATCACGAGAAGTTTTCGACCATCAAATTTTTTCTCATGAAGGCTGGGTGAATCCGGCAAACCCAAAAATTCTAACACATAAGGAGATTTTAATATTGTGTCAGGGGGAAGAGATTTTCCTGGTAAGCGTTCTCTTTCAGCCGCATTCAGCAGCCTCGTTTTCATAAAAAAGTCGAGCTTTTTCATCTTTCACGTGCATAAGGACGCGATAGTGGGACCAGGAAAGTTGCGGCGAGAAGCCAGTTCCCAGCCTTGTATTGTCTACAATCAATTCGTCACCCGACAGGCGCCCAATTTCGGATGAACACTCTTGATAGACATGATAAAAAGTCCGAAAATACTTGAGGTTGGTCAAGGAATAGCCGGAACCATATCGTTTTGTAATTGACACAACCTGCCAATGCCGAAACTTTGCAATAGATCACAACTCCCCTTTTCAAATTATTATCTACGAACGCAACCGCCAAGAACATCGTTGTAGTACAAACACAACGATCGGTTCACCCCGGGAACGAAGAACTGCACCGGCCCTCCTACAGTGGTTTCTGACCCGGCATATGCCTGGCAATCAAAACTATCAACCTGTTTACGCCGTTCATAGTCCAGAAGAAGTATCCCCCGGTAATCCCCCCCAGTTGAATAGCCGAAATCTTCAAGGCAGTTTTGGAGAATCAGTTTTTCTTTAATCACTTTGCTACCAAGTCTCACCTCCTCCATCCAAATTTCATCCCCAGCAAGGCGGAATCGAATTGTAATTGCGCCATTGGAGTTTCTGAAAGGATAAAGCCGTTCGTAATAGGTTGTGAAAAAGGTAAAAGGATGAGAGATTCTTCGCAGCAGACTCTCCATCTCAAACCTGATACAGCCGTCTTCAAGATCTGCGATACAGGTATACAGACGTGCCCTTTGATTTCCTTCAGGTCTGTATTCCAGCGGAGAGACCAAACTGTAACGTGCGTCGAGCCGCTCCAGAATTCCGGCTGGAAAAAGCTGCTCTGCCGATCTGTTTTCAAACTCAGGCTTCAATCGATGGCGTTCGCTGGCTGGTCCTGGTGAAGAATAAGGCCGCATTCCTTTTTTCTTCAGAAGAGTTTTGCAGGTGAAGGGCAGCATGACGATATTGGCCGGATCGGAAGCGGACAGGCTTCGAGTTCTGTGCCGCCATACCCGCCCTGCTGTCTGGATGGTTGACCAGTTCGAGGTCGGCTCAAGTATAGCCCAGTCAAAATCATGGTCTCTTCCTACTTCCTCTATTGGGGTAGCCACCACGATTATTTGAAAATCATCTGTATTTTGATTTCGCTTGAAAAGGTCTAAGATAACAGGGTGAGTAAAGATGGGGTCATGGTCTTCAAGGCGATGCTTCCGGCTGAGTAGACTGTTCAGGGTGCTCTCGACATGATCGAGCACTGTTTCCGAAAGATTTGCCTGATAAAAAACAAAAGATCGTTTTTTTCCCAAGGGCGCTTCGATTACCGTGAGCGCGTTGAAGAGCTGCATGGCATCGAAGGTATTGGATAAACGTACCAGACCTACTGATAGGTGTTTTTTTCCATCAGAAACCTTAAATCGATCATGCAACATGTCGATCTTGTAAGAAATGGAAGCGGCCAGTTGCGTGAAAGGAGCATCCTGGGACGCCCCATTGTCAGAAACAAAGCTCAGATCAAGAAAATCTACCTTGTGCCGAATAGGCCGTTCATCGAGTTTTTGGACGAGCTGTTGGACTATTTTTTGGTGATTTTCGAGAAAAAAAAGGGCCTGTTGGTCCGGATTCCAATTCCAGGCTTTCTTGCGGTATCTGTTGACAGAGACTTCGTGAGAAAGCCATGCAGTAAATATCTGTGCTTCTCTGTTATCATTTTGGATTTTCCGGAATTTTTCGAAGCCATTGAGGTAGCAGCGAAACAGGAGTTCCGCTGCCACAGGCGGCAGCGTAGCCGAAGAAATCATGACCTTTTTTCCCGCGCAGCCGGAAAGATGAACGAGCCGAGCGAGTGCAAGTAGATCCTTGGTATCAAAGGAATCGATTTCGTCGATAACCAAATCATGGGACAGAATTCGATTGAGTCGTTTGGCATCCGAGGCTCTGGCGCTGACAAGACCCGCCATCAGATGATCCACGGTGCATATAAGAACAGGAGTCTGTAACATTCTGGCGAGATCACTCGTTTTCCGGTTCCATCTCGTGTTAGATTCACGATCAAAGGAGCCTGCCAACTGTGTCGGAAAATGACTGTCGAAATCATAATCCCAAGTTAGAAGTCGATCGGATGTATGGTCAGACGTATGGTCAGGCGCGCCAACCTCTTCTTCGGCATCGGCTTTGAGAAGCTCCTCCATTTGTGAATATATATCGTCATGGAATTGTCCCCCAACCAGGACTGCAACATCCCTGTCCTCAAAGCCAATCTCGCCTTTATAAGCCGCTCCTGACTGATGTGTCAAGGTGCGCAACCCCAGAGCCAGAGTAAAGCGGATCTCTCTCTTGTTCTGAAGGTTCCCCATGAAACGAGGAATGGCACGGGTCTTTCCCGAACCGGTTTCCGCTATCATTACCCCGAAAAAAGCGTCTCCCGGTTGAAACTCCCGGGCTATTTCCCTGGCTGTCGTTTGGGCAGCCTGCTGCCAGGCGAAGCGTGGCCGGCTCACTTTTTTTCTCAAGGTTTCAGGCAAAGCAGATAGTCCGTCAACCAGTGTACCCTGCCAGATGTGACGAATGGCCCTGATATTACCTCCAGCCGATCGGCTGACCTTGGCAAGATGTTCCTGGAGCGGCTGTGCCATTTCGCCTTCCCTGGTAGTATTTGCATAGAGATGATTACCTATTTTATCTTGGCAGGCTCTGCTGCTTCCTTCCGCAGATACCAGATGGTCAGCAGCAACCAATGCGGGCCTGGCAAAAAGATAGGCATATGTATAGAGCGTCTGCTCATCGATTTGCAAAGGAGGCATATCCTTGATCCGGACAAAAATGTTGCGGAGCTTTTCAACCCAGCCGGAATCGTGCCATGGCAGTTTTTTCACCTCATTAAAGCCTCTTTTCTCCTCTGCTTTTTCTTGCCATTCCTCCTCATGAAAGAACTTTTTCATTTTGAGCGATGGCTTATCGGGAGACTCCAGCTGAACATCCGGTTGAATATGGTGCCCCGCCAAAAGCCATGCCACAATAGCGATAGTTGGGCCGAAAGCACATTTTTCTAATGCCTTCGTTAAATCTCTACACTTTCCTACTTGTAGCCGTGCTGCCTTGTCGCAAAAAAATTGATGAAGATTGTTTGAATTCAAAGTGTTGGGGGCGACGAGCTCCATCAGGATAACTTCATCCCTTTGCTGTGGAGAAGCCGCCGTGTTTGGTTTACCGCATGTCTTTCTGACAAAATACAAAAAAAGAAGAGCCGAATAAAGATCGTGTCGTATCGGGTCGGTTTTTTTACCGCTGCAAAGTTTCTCCTGAAAACTGTTCATTGATTTGCCAATATCATGCAGCAGGCCAGCAGCTTGAGAAAGCAGATGGAGATACGTCAGCAGCGGCAATGCCGTTTCTTCATGGGGCATCAGTGTTTTTGTCTGGCTGAAGGCGTAATGACCCTGTTCGTCAAACATTTTCTGGCTTCCAACCCGAAAGGCGATCTTTTTGGTAAGACGGGTCGTGATGACAAAACAGATAATCGCATTATTTTTGGTGACCTTTCGCTTGAGCTCTTTGTGCAATTCCTGAAGCCCTTCCTTGTCGATGGATCCCATCCATACCCTCGAGCCGTGTTGCGGTAGATATTGGGAAACGATTCTTCTCGTTGATTTCCAGGCTTTTTTCTCACATTCACTGATAAGCAGAACATTCATTGCAAAACCCTTTTAAACCGCCCCGACGTTTCCTGTACAAATTTGATCAGAAATCGCAGGCTCTTGTCGGCCCGAAACCGGTCGATGCACAATTCCCGAAACGGCTGGTGCCCCATATCTCGCGCTGCTGCCTCAAAAGCCGTCGGCATCACAATCGCGTCCTTGACAATATCGGCAACATCAAAAACCAGTGCGCCACGCCGGGTTTTTCCGTGGAAGACCGGAAAGGCAAAGGAAATGCCCAGCACCCAAAGTGCGGTAGCTGCCAGACCGTAGGCAAGGTAGTTTCCGTGGTCGAGAAAATCGTTAAAAGGATCACCATCGGCCTGCCCCGGCAGCCGAGTGAAAGAGGGGTAGGAAAAATGCTTTGCCAGGACTTTGTAGAGTGCTTTGGTATAACGACCTTCAGCAAGAAGCAATTCCTCGACGGTGGAGCTTCGTTCGATGTCGAGTTCAAAGCTGGTACAGGCCTCACCGGGGCTTGGCAAAGAGTTTTTCCACCAGTGTTTTTGCACCTGTTCAACCCGTCCCCTCTGGAAGCACTTTGCCGCTTGGAGTCTGCTTGGGGTGTCAAACCAGAAGGATGTCCACTCCTGCATGTACTGGGTAGGACGATACTCACTTTGCGAGGCCAGATATAGAGGCGTCCCCTGCCCACTGGTAAATGCGAGAAGAACGCCCTCGTCAGCGAGTTTCTGAGCTGCCTTCTGGGTAATGGAAGTGCCGCTCCCCAGCAGGATGACGGAGGTGTTTTTCTGCGGTATGGCAAGAAACTGGGTGAAAGCTCCTTTTTGCCGGGCGTAGACGAGCCGGTCGTCCCGACTCATTACTCGGCAGTGCTCAAGATAGTAGAGACCATGCCGGTGTGAAGGAAGTATCAGCTTACTTTTGTATCGTTTCATAAGGATAGGTCGTCAGCAAGGTTTTGGTCTTCCAATATATAAGGCCTAATCTCGGCCTCGTTTCTTACCCAGAGCATATTCTTCCGGTAGGTGCAAGCAGAAGGTGCGTCCAAGTCGATGCTAAGACGCTCCAGCTCATATTTAATGAGGGCCTTTCGCATGGTAACCGTTTTCTCGTCTTCACCTTCGCCGAATCCAAATTCTCGCCGTATCATGTTGCGCTTAGCATTTTGTCGGATCCGAGGATTGATGATCAGTACAACATCCACGGTTTCGTACCATTCTCTGTCTTCAGGAAGAGCTTTTTTTCCATCCGGCATTACAGGCAAATGGCAGTCAAAACCGGTGAACCGATAGAGTACAAAATCGCGGTAAGCACCTTCACGTTCGCCTTTTTTAAGACGATATCCACGCGCATGCCATCGTGCGCCGGTATTGACCAGTTGCACAGGCCAGATTCGGCGAACTATTTCCTCACCGCTGGTAACATCCTGATATTGCATTTTCACACCGATACCATGTCGCAGAGCATACAGCACCGGTGCGATGTTCTTGGGATTGTAGGGTTTTCTGACGTTGGAAAAATCTTCTACTGGGATATCTGAAGGAAAAGCAGAGTGCAGAGACAGTAGATTGAGATAGTTAGTGAAGCAGGCATTCGAATATCTCGGTGTGAATACATCTCCTATCTTACATATACCACGCTCGGTAACAAGGCTTCCAGGATTACGGTCAAGGTAGTTGCTGAGCGTGTTTTCCAGGCCCTGCCTACTGCAGCAAAAGATTTCCCTCAGCAGGCTTTTTGAGAGGGCGCCTTCCCAAAGCAGAAGGGTCTCAAGGAAAATAAACCGCTGTCTTTCCTGCCAGGCAGGTTTTTTCAATCGGGCAATCATCTCAAATTAGCAAAATATTTGACAAAGTATTCAGTCCACAAAAAACGATAGTTATTACAATAACAGGGAAAAAAATATTGACAAGACCAAAAACCTTGCCTAACATGCGCTGCAGAACGTATCTCCTAAAAGATATAATCTAAAAAATTGACATTATGAGGCTGGAGATGAAAATTGGGAACGCTTTACTCAAAGAAAAAAACGGGGTGACTGTTCTGGTAGAGAAAAAGGAGTTTCTGGATCAAGACCGGAAGAAATCGACCTTTCGGCCATCGATGATCCGGCTGCGCCGCGACGACCCCGTGCCGGTATTGAGATACGGACTTCTGACAACCGCCATTCTTGCCTGTGGCAAGGATGTTCCGGAGGCGGATGTACTCAAATATGATCTTCTCAAAGATCTTGACTCTCATATACAAGCAAACACCCCCGTCGCATCACTGGAATTTAGAGAGGATCGGCTGGACCGCGTACTCTGGGAGGCTCTGGGGTGTGAAGGAGATGAGACTCCTCCGAAAAAAATTGTACCGTTTATCAAGCGAGGAGACATTACCAACTTCTCTCCCTGGTCACCAAAAATACGTGACTCAGATGCACAGCTGGTCGGGAGAAGTTTCTTTGCCTGCCCGGAACATATGACAGAAGCGGCCGTCAGAGAACCAGCCGTTGGGATCAATTCACGGTCTTTCGGCTACCACGCTCTGCATCTGGTCCGCAATAACAGGGGAACAAACGTAGATTATCTGCTCAATGCCAAGGTTGATATCGATGGCGTCGAGTATCCACTACAGAGCGCTATTTTGGGCAATGCTCCTGAAAATTTCAGTGCCTTTCCCGACGCTTTGCCGGAATCGCTGAGCTGTCTGGCAGAGGCCTTAATCCAGGTAATTGAACATGGAAGTAATTACCATGAGGTCGAATCGTTTCCCGGTAACACCTTCCGCTGCATTGCCTTGGACTACGAAGAGGCCCCTGTTGAGGTAACTCCGGTTACCTCGGTGGAACTGATCGATTTCGTACATCGCTACCTGGCAAGTCTGAGCAATCGAACTGGCACGACGGAAATGACCATCGGTGATGGTAATGCTATAAATATCGGGGCATATGCTTCAAATGTTGCCGGGCATCTCGCGCTCCTTACCCAGCCTGACCCAAATCTCACCTCGACATACTTTATGAATGACGCAAAACTGTTTAGAGCAGAACTCTCCAGGCTAACTAATGGATTCTTGACTAAAAAACAGCGGGCAGCGTTGAGCCGGCGAATTGTGTCGCGAAAAGAAGGCCAACTCAACAAAAGTGAGTGGGATGCAATCATGCAGGGACTGGAGAATGCGGCCCTTCTCTATCTGAAGAGAATCGAAAATGCGATTTCGCTGTACGAAATACTTTCCACGGAAAGCCAGGATATTGAGGAACCCATGGCTCTTGTAAAATCGGGAAATTGGCCGGGTCTGGAAGAGCTGATAACGGAAAAGCGTTTCACCAATGTTGACGTAATAAAGCTTGCTGAAAACATCTTCTCCGATGTCTACCGGGAAATTGATTTATCCAATTGCGACGATTTCTCAGAACGCGCGGTTCGAAAACTACAAGATGTCATCTGGTCAAGGAGGGGAGATTATGTGTAATAAGAAAGTACTGATATCACTGTCAGCCGACAATATAAATGTAACTCAGCCACCCGCGCTCTCCCTGTCACCGATGTCGGTATCCCAATTCCTTGATGCCCTTGAGCGCAGGATGCGCAATGTTTGCGATGAAGAGATTGAAGAGCTGGACTTTGGCCGTTTTCTCATTGGAGTTTCCAGATTTTCCGTAGCCAGAGGGCAGACATCAGGCGCGGGAATGGAAATGACGACGACAAGAAAGGCGGACCAGCATGCAACTCGACATAAGTCACCGTACCTGCTACGCGGATCGGCCGATATTGTACTGGTCGTAGACTGTGAGGTGGAGATTGAAGATGAAGAAGGAGAAGACACTATCCTTCAGAAAGAAATGACCACTGTCATCCATCAGATGAAATTCCTTGGTGGTCATATCACTGACCTCAACATTGAGGTTTTCGATATTGGAGAATTTAAAGAAAAAGCCCGTAAAAAAATTGCCGGAAAGAGGAAGTGCTACTTCTATCGGTTAAGGGACGAATTGCTGCAAAGATATCTTGCTGAATATGGAAACCCCGTCCGGGCTGTAATGGAGGCGTCCAGGCCTGTATATCATAAGGACGCAGAGACTGCGAACAACATGGATGAAGAATCTGCAGGCAGCAGAAAAAGGCCCACAAGAAATGAACCGGGCTTTCTTTTCCTCTCAAGTATCGGGTATCAGCTTCTTGAGCAGCCGAAACAGAGAAGAAACACCCGTTTTAGCTGGCCCCATGCCTTTGCAGAGCCCATTTTTTCATTGATAGAACTGATCCCGGCGTCCAAGGCAATGAAAGTAACTGAAAAAGGGGAAATGGCAGACCTGTACTGGCAGAAAAAATATGACCGGAATTCGTTATCCTATTTCGTTCTTCAACAGTAAAAACAGGAGATTAAAAATGACAGTAACAATTACAACGGCTGAGATGAACAAAATGCTGCCGGCGATGGCCAATGTTGAGGGCTCGATCCGGCCTTCACACGCTTCCCTGTACAACATTTTCCCTAACGGCAGCAAAGAGCCGGTCCTCGTTCAGGGAACAACGGTGCTGGGAACGATCAGTAATTTCAAAGAGACATTCTACTCAGGAAAGACCGAGGAGTTTGATCCCTCACAAAGCAAGAACAATATTCAGGCTATTGAAACGGCCATGCTAGATCCACATTGTGACGGCTTCTGTCTCAGTGGTTCGATCAAATTCTTACCAAAATGCATGAAACTGACCAATTTTCAGGAAAATAAAAAATACCCTCAAGAAATGAAAAAGTTGGATTCACTGGTTGGCGAAACAATGCTTCTCATCAGGGAATGTCACGGATTCAGGACCCTGGCAAAGGCATACGCCACACAACTGGTAAATGGCTCGATAGCTTGGCGCAATAAATATGCCTACGATCTGCAGGTCACGGTAGAGTGGGATGGCGACAGTCATGTCTTTTATTGCTATAAGGAGAACTACGGCAACAATGAAGCGTTCGACCTGCTCGTTGATAAAATTGAAAAATCTTTAAGCATTCCTGAAAATGAGTATTTGTTTATGCCTTCCTATGATGTATCAGGCAGAATCAACTCCGGTGGGGAAGTCTATCCATCGCAGGAAATGGCTTCGGGAAAGAAGCTGCTTTTCAAACTTCCTGTCGGTAACGTTCCAAATGCGGCCGGAATGCATTCGCAAAAAATAGGCAACGCCTTGAGGACGATAGACATATGGTATCCGGAATACTCAAGCAGGAGATACGCCATTCCCATCGACCCCTACGGGCCACACAAGGCGGAAGGAAAAGCGCTGCGAACACCGGGGAGCGGGTCAAGTTTTTATGAAATCTTTGCTGGTCTGGAGCAGGTTTTTAACCGCCTTGAAAAGACAAAAGAACCGGATGGAGATGCCCTGTATTTTGCGGCCATGATGGTACGTGGCGGAGTTTTTTCTGCTGGTAACTGATGGGAGGCGACTTATGTATCGAAACTATCTGGAGGTGACACTGCCGCCTTGGGTGGACCATGCCGACTGGAACTTCATTCTGAACAAAGTGGTAAACCGCTTGCATGGGGTCCTAAGAAGTTCAGGGTTTGATTTCGGTCTCGATTTCCCTGACATTACGAGCGAAGCAGATTCCCCAAACGGCCTTGGCAAAAAGCTGAGAATATTCGGCAAAACAGAAGAGCTTGAACAACTTTCACAAAACACGGGAATACGGGACATGGTGGATAAGCATATGATAATTCTCTCCGAATTGGCACAAGTCCCGGATAAAGCCCAGGAATACCGTGTTTCCAGGGTCCGGCAGTTGGGCCGCCGGGCCCTGGCCAAAAAAGTTCAAAAGCAAATAGCGTTTTTGCGCAATAAAGGAGTTCAAAAAAATAATTTACCCTCGTTTGAAGAATTGAAAAGACGTTTCACAAAAACCGATAGCCCTTTTTTGCTAATAGAGCGTGGGGGGAAGACCATTCCTGTGTTTTTTATGATTTCAAAAATGGTTTCGTCAGAAAACCCAAAAAAAGACACACCAGGAAGCCTGTTTTCAACGTATGGCCTATCTTCCTGTAATGACGGCGTTGTCTATCGATTTTAAAACACCTGAAAATCTTCATGGGAAAGTTGGTTTTTAAGTAAAATTTCCTATTTTTATATTGCTTTTAGATGTTTATATGATAATTTTTCCAGTTACCCGCCGTATAGGCGGCTTAGAAAGGCCCAGCAAACCGCCCAGGAGGTGGTCGCGGGTTACCCGCCGTATAGGCGGCTTAGAAATTTAGGCGGCTCATAGACCACTCGAAATGAAAGTTACCCGCCGTATAGGCGGCTTAGAAATTGACGCCACAGCACACAATATCTGCGTCAGGGTTACCCGCCGTATAGGCGGCTTAGAAAGTATCCGGCACCCGATGTTTATAAACTTTGACGTTACCCGCCGTATAGGCGGCTTAGAAAGGAAATCGCAGCATCTGGGACAGCACTACGGCGTTACCCGCCGTATAGGCGGCTTAGAAATTGTTCGGCTGTTTCTAAATCCTGATAAAAATGTTACCCGCCGTATAGGCGGCTTAGAAATGTCACAGTCAAGAACTGATCTCTAAGGTAGAGTTACCCGCCGTATAGGCGGCTTAGAAAGTAGAAAACCCGGTGAAAATGGCTAAAGCTTTGTTACCCGCCGTATAGGCGGCTTAGAAAATACCGTCTCCTGGCCAAAAAGGGCCTCCGCCGTTACCCGCCGTATAGGCGGCTTAGAAAATAGGTACGGTCAAGCCGGGAAATGTCGTTAAGTTACCCGCCGTATAGGCGGCTTAGAAATCTAAAATTTTTTGGGTCGGTAGTATCACTAAGTTACCCGCCGTATAGGCGGCTTAGAAACTGGATAAAAAAGTAACCGGTTACCTGGCACCGTTACCCGCCGTATAGGCGGCTTAGAAATCTAAAATTTTTTGGGTCGGTAGTATCACTAAGTTACCCGCCGTATAGGCGGCTTAGAAACCTTTACCAAAAAGGCTATACGAGTACAGAAAGTTACCCGCCGTATAGGCGGCTTAGAAAGGATAATCAGCAGGAACCGATCATTCCGAAATGTTACCCGCCGTATAGGCGGCTTAGAAACGAGCGGGATGGTTGATTTCGATCTGGCAGACGTTACCCGCCGTATAGGCGGCTTAGAAATTAACCGCCCCCTTGTTGGTAATAATCGGTGGGTTACCCGCCGTATAGGCGGCTTAGAAAACCTACCCAGGCGGCGTGGTAATCGTCAGCGGGTTACCCGCCGTATAGGCGGCTTAGAAACGGTGGACAGGTTCAGGGTGCCGCTGCCGGTCGTTACCCGCCGTATAGGCGGCTTAGAAATGGACATTGTTGTCGACGGCATAAGCTCCAATGTTACCCGCCGTATAGGCGGCTTAGAAACAGCTAATACCAGGTAACAACCAGGCAGCCGGGTTACCCGCCGTATAGGCGGCTTAGAAAATAACTGCACAATATGGTCCCAGGTCGGAGCCGTTACCCGCCGTATAGGCGGCTTAGAAAATTGCTATAAAAAGCCAATCCCCAGATAGCAAGTTACCCGCCGTATAGGCGGCTTAGAAATGTATCAGTTTCTTCCGTTTCTTCAGCTACCGGTTACCCGCCGTATAGGCGGCTTAGAAATTGGCCCATCGAAGCGGGATTGTTTTCCCGGCGTTACCCGCCGTATAGGCGGCTTAGAAATGGACAACGGGAAGTTCTGTCTGTATGACCATGTTACCCGCCGTATAGGCGGCTTAGAAAACACCCCACTCCTTTGAATACGGTCTACACATGTTACCCGCCGTATAGGCGGCTTAGAAAAGTCTCTGTATTCTCTTCTGCGCTGTGCAGATGTTACCCGCCGTATAGGCGGCTTAGAAATCAAATACCACGAGCTCTTCAATATCGTTTAAGTTACCCGCCGTATAGGCGGCTTAGAAAACGTCGAACTCTTCGGATGTTAATCCACCATCGTTACCCGCCGTATAGGCGGCTTAGAAATAAACAACCCGAGTGCCAACGCTGATGTATCAGTTACCCGCCGTATAGGCGGCTTAGAAAATGAAGATGATAGTTCCCTCACGCCAACTGAAGTTACCCGCCGTATAGGCGGCTTAGAAATAACGACCAAAACGTACACATTACCTAACACAGTTACCCGCCGTATAGGCGGCTTAGAAAGCCACAACGGTAAGGAACTCCTGACGAAAAAAGTTACCCGCCGTATAGGCGGCTTAGAAAAACAAACCTGCCTCTGCAATGACATCTATCGCGTTACCCGCCGTATAGGCGGCTTAGAAAAGCCAATGCGTGGTAACCAAAGCCCCTTTACCGTTACCCGCCGTATAGGCGGCTTAGAAACAAGCATTAGTCTGTTTAGCATAGTCGCCTTTGTTACCCGCCGTATAGGCGGCTTAGAAATGTAGTAGGTGTCATCATGTTCGTCGGGCTGTGTTACCCGCCGTATAGGCGGCTTAGAAACGGAGATCGTGCAGTGCGTCAGGCCTGATTGCGTTACCCGCCGTATAGGCGGCTTAGAAATATATATCGCCCTAATCTTATCCTGCACTGACGTTACCCGCCGTATAGGCGGCTTAGAAAACAAGAATTTAGCCACTATGTTGTGCCGTCACGTTACCCGCCGTATAGGCGGCTTAGAAAAAACGTTGGCGTTGATTTTGCTCTCATAAATCGTTACCCGCCGTATAGGCGGCTTAGAAACGTGCACGCTATACATGTGGCACCACAAGACAGTTACCCGCCGTATAGGCGGCTTAGAAATTCTTTACGGCTAACAGAGTCTGAAACGTAATAGTTACCCGCCGTATAGGCGGCTTAGAAAAGCTATCTAGGATAGTGGCTTGTCCTGGAAGTGTTACCCGCCGTATAGGCGGCTTAGAAATATCGGCCACTGTATTCCACGACGCCTGTAAAGTTACCCGCCGTATAGGCGGCTTAGAAAAATTATGCAAGTTGGTCAACACTGGCTGATTAGTTACCCGCCGTATAGGCGGCTTAGAAAAAATTCTGGTTGAAGAATTGTCAGATCAGACCGTTACCCGCCGTATAGGCGGCTTAGAAATCGGAAGGGGCTTCGAAGGGGCTTCGAAGGTGGTTACCCGCCGTATAGGCGGCTTAGAAATGAGCGTGGCGATAACTGATGAGTTTATGCGAGTTACCCGCCGTATAGGCGGCTTAGAAAAGATCCTCGATTCCGGATACGAAACGCCGCTTGTTACCCGCCGTATAGGCGGCTTAGAAAACACTGCCACACTCAGCAGAAAAACTATTTTCGTTACCCGCCGTATAGGCGGCTTAGAAACATCTCAACTTTCAGATCTTCGAGGTCTTGTCGTTACCCGCCGTATAGGCGGCTTAGAAATATAAAGAAAGTCAAGATCAACACCATCACCCGTTACCCGCCGTATAGGCGGCTTAGAAAATGATCACAAAGATCAAGTCGATCCCACCCAAGTTACCCGCCGTATAGGCGGCTTAGAAACTAACCAAGGCCCACCTTACATTCATTTTAGTGTTACCCGCCGTATAGGCGGCTTAGAAATGTAACCTCTCTCTTTTTTAAAGTTAGCCGGGGTTACCCGCCGTATAGGCGGCTTAGAAATTCTTGAGGTAGCGGTAGACGTACTTGACTACGTTACCCGCCGTATAGGCGGCTTAGAAAATTAATAGCCTTCATCTTGTCAAGTGTGTGTGATCAAGATAAATGATGGAAAATAAGTGAAAAATGTGCAAGATAAGTGATGGAAGGGTAAGGAGCCCCCTCACGTACCTTGCAAATACAAACAGAG
>Ga0136557_1000430_pt1 | contig 32136 bp, 24 predicted proteins | sample AntRauTorckE6832_FD_104796 | JGI IMG/M metagenome (GOLD analysis project Ga0136557, IMG submission 104796) | Saline lake microbial communities from Rauer Islands, Antarctica - Metagenome Torckler E6 #832 | ecosystem: Environmental > Aquatic > Non-marine Saline and Alkaline > Saline | place...
GGATAAGTGTTGAACCAGAGAAAGCCAAGACATCCCCCGACAATGGCGCCACAGAAGATTGCCACCTCACCGCTGCCTACCACATGGGGGATCTGCAGATACTCGGCCAGAACAGCATGACCGGCGAGATAGGAAAAGAGCAGGTAAACAGCGGCGCTGACCACCGTCGGCCCCGCCGCCAGGCCGTCCAAGCCATCCGTAAGGTTAACCGCGTTGGAAGCACCAACAATAACCAGTACTGCAAAGACAATATAAAAAGCACCGAGATCTGGATAGATATTCTTAAAGAAGGGGATGCTCAAATGACCATCAAATCCCGGATGAAAATAGATAAAAAGCCCCACAACCAAAGCACCGGCCATTTGCAATGCAAGTTTTCCCCTGGCACTGAGCCCCTTGGATGTTTTTTTTGTGATTTTCCGGTAGTCATCCCATGCCCCTACCGTACCGAAAAAGGCCATGGTAAAGAGCACCAGCCAGACCAGCGGATTATCCAGCCGGGCCCAGAGAAGCGTCGAGCAACTAATCGCCATGATAATGAGCAGGCCTCCCATGGTGGGCACACCGCGTTTGACATGATGGCTTTCCGGCCCGTCGTCACGCACAACCTGACCGATTTGGAAGCGTTGCATGGCCCGTATAAAAAGAGGAGCAAAAATGAGCAATATCAAAAAAGCCGTCACCGCTCCGCCAATGCACCGAAAGGTGATATAGCGAAAAACATTGAAGCCGATAAATGTTGTATGGAGTGGATAAAGCAAATGATACAGCATAATATTCTTAGATGTTCCTCTATGGGTGTCTTATTGCAGTAGTCTTATTATAATAGTCTTATAGTACCTATAGTACCAGCCTGGCCTATCAAGCAATCAATCGTTCCACAACCGTTTCCAATCGGATGCCTCGCGATGCCTTAACAAAGACCCAGGAGTCATTCCTCAGTGTCCCGTCCTTTGTCATTTCGGTGAGACGGTCCGCTATTTTTTCCTTTTCATCAAAGAGCTCTATGTTGTGCTGTGCCATGCCTCCTGCCATAGCGCCGGCCGCCATCCTCTCCGCAAAAGCGCCGGTCAACAACAGTGCCGCAAGACCGTACTGCGCCGCCTTTTCACCAAGTTCATAATGGGCCTGCCCGCTGCTCTCACCAAGTTCGAGCATATCACCCAGAACGGCAATTTTCACCCCTCCCGGCATCATGGCAAGCGTATCCAGGCCGGCCCGCATGGATGCAGGATTGGCATTATAGGTGTCATTGATGATGGAATACCCCGCCGCCGCCTTGACAGTCTCCATTCTTTTCTCCGGCGCGCGAAACATTGCCAGCCCGGCGACAATCACCTCAGGTTCAATCCCCGCGGCATAGGCGATAGCCGCAGCCGCCAGACTGTTGGCCACATTATGCTTGCCGGGCACGCAGAGTTTGACATGGTTACACTGGCCATCAATGACAAGATCATAGGCCATCATACCGTCCGCCTGGCAGGAAACCGCGGTGGCGGCAACATCAGCTCTGGAAAGATACTGCTGCTCCATGGTATAGAAAACTTTTTTCCGTTCATACTTTTCAGCCGCGGCCCGAACATGGGCATCATCGAGATTGACCACCAATGTCGCCTCCGCTCTGCTGTCTGCAAAAAGACGCTCTTTTTCCCGTGCCACACCCTCTATGGATCCCATACCTTCAAGGTGAGCACCATGCACATTAACGATGCAACTAATATCCGGATCGGCAATGCCCGTCAGCCTGCCAACCTCACCAGGGGTATCCATGCCCATCTCCAGCACCACAGCCCGATGTTTGAGCTCAATGGGCAGCAATGAGAGCGGCAAGCCCACACGGTTATTAAAATTTCCTTCTGTTTTCAGCACTCTGCCGCAGGGCGCACGATCACTATCAGGCCATTGTTGGGTAAAAATAGCTGCCGTCATCTCCTTGATCGTGGTTTTACCGGAACTACCGGTGATACCGACAACCTGCGGAGCTGTCAGGGAAGCCATCTTTTTTCTGCGATAGGCCGCCAATGCCCCCAGGGCCTCCAACGTATCGGGCACCTTATATACCGGTACACCGGGAAATTCAATGTTCGGTATTTTTTGGTCCACAACCAGAGCAGAAGCCCCGGCTCTCAGCGCCTGATCGATATACTGATGGCCGTCAAAGCTTTCGCCTTGTAATGCAAGGAAAACTTCATTTTTACGCAACGTTCTAGTGTCCGTGGAAATTCCCTGAAAGGTGATGTGCTCCGCGCCTCCCACCGGGGCAACCTGGAGCACCTCGGCCACGTTTTCCCTATCCCAGGACAGCATTGCCTGGCGTACCTCAAGGGTATCGTCGAAAAACCGCCTGCCCTGGTTTGTCAGCTGGTACTTCTCATGGCCCTTGCCGGCAATTATCACAATATCGCCTGCACCGGCGGACTGCACCGCGCAACGAATTGCCTCACGCCTGTTTCCCAAAACAACAAACCCCTTGCCCTGACCACGATCCAGCAGCCAGTCTTTATCTTTTTCCTCCAGTCTTTCCTCCCGAATCCCATCGAGTATCTGCTGCAGGATCTCTCCTGGCCCTTCCGATCTGGGGTTGTCGTCGGTAACAACGGCAACATCGGCATATTTTCCGGCGATACCTCCCATGAGCGGCCGCTTCTCCCGGTCGCGGTCGCCGCCGCAGCCAAAAACACAAATAAGCCTTTTATGGGGCAACCCTTGCAATGTTCTCAGCACATTGAGAAGGGCATCAGGAGTATGAGCATAATCTACAAAAATGGCCGCTCGTGTCGTTCCACCATTTTTCTGAATGATCCTTTCAAGCCTGCCCGGCGCTCCGGTTGCCCTGGCGAGTGACGCAGCGGCCTTCGCTGTATCGATTTCCATGGCAGAGGCAATCGCCAGGGTTGTCATGATATTTTCAACGTTAAAACGTCCCACAAGTGGAGAGTTCACCTGAACCACGCCCTGTGGCGTCTGCAGGGATGCGACAATTTTATCTATGGCGATTTCCACGGTGATCGGCTGGAAGTCATGGGCAACCCCGTTACCACAGCAAACAACGGGCACACCGTGATGCTGCAGGAGTTTTTCCATGTCCGCCGACCACCTGTTGAGACCGGCACTGTCGTCACCCTGGAAGGTGATCACGGCTCTGCCGGAGTGTTTGAGGTGATTGGTAAACAACAACGACTTGGCGCGAAAATAGTCCTCCATGGAACCATGATAATCAAGATGATCATGGGAAAGATTGGTAAAGGCGGCAACATCAAAGCATATACCGGCAAGCCTCTGTTGAACAAGGGCATGGGAGCTGGCCTCCATAATGACCGCCGTCACCCCGGCATCCACCATCCGTCGCAGCATTTTTTGCAGTATAAGGGGATCAGGCGTTGTCAGGGGAGCATCGTATTGCCACTTCGCCTTCTCGGAATCACTGTACCTATAGCCTATTGTTCCAAGAACACCGACCTGCTCACCCTGATCTTCAAGTACCTTTTCCAGGAGATAGCTGATCGTTGTCTTGCCATTGGTTCCGGTGAGACCAATGAGCTTCAAAGCCTCTCCGGGATAGTCGTAGAAGGCTGCGACAATGCGACTTAATTCCCGCCGGGTGCTCTCCACGCAGTAGACTGCAATGCGTTCATCAATAATCGAGGCAAGCTCTGCTTTGCCGGAGTCAACAACTACAGCACCACACCCCTTCTCAACGGCGGCACCGATATAGCGGTGCCCATCACATTGTTCGCCTGACACTGCAACAAAAAGCGCTCCGCCGATCACATCTCTGGAGTCGTTGGTCACAGCGGCTATCATCACATCTGCAGCCGCAGGTCCCCGGAGATGCCGGCAAGTTGTGTGTTGCAGTAATTTTCTGAGGCTTTTGATATTCGCCATTCCTTTTACTCTGGCAGGGTGAGATTATAATTGTAACACTTTCGTACGTGCCATGCACTGTTGGGCATCAATTTCGGCGAATAGCCCATTAATGCGGCTTCAGCACCAGTCGGCACAGACTTTCGCGCTCAACCTGTACTCCGGCACGGGGCTCCTGTTCAATGACAATACCGGTGCCGCTGATCTGGATCTCAAGCTTTAAATCCTGCAAGCGACGCAAGCTTTTACGCAGACTCAGCCCCTTGAGATCCGGCATTACCGCCACGGCAGGGGCTGTCTCCACCTTACGCACTTGCGTTGAAATGGTCCTTTCCTTCCGGGGGACAAAATTCATTTCCTGTTTCTCCTTTACATGCATCATGTCTGAGAGATTAGACATTACTTTCTCCATTGCAACCATCGGAACGGTCACTTTTTTTACGGCATCAGCAATAACAAACCCGCCCTCCGTTTTCGCCTGAGAAGGGGAAAAGGGAGGAAATTGAGCGAAAACGAAGAGCAGGAGTTCCGGTGTATCGTGAGGAATCATGGAAAAATAGAATCGATTCTCTCGATAGTTTCGACCTTGACTGGAGTCCTTGTAGGCGAGTCCGCCACACTCCAGATACCTTGAGGAAAGTGGGCCGCTTTGCATCTGTGCCTTGAGCATATTGCGGATTTCTTCCGCCACCTCACCATCGACGGCTTCTTCTTTCCGCCCTGGATTCAGTTTGAGGATATCCCCATCTTCTCCGGCAATACGGTCAGCAACATGGGGCAAAGGAGTTCGTCCGCCAATATACAAACCGTTCAGCGCGGTGACCATATGCATGGGGGTTGCGCTTTCGACCATTGAGTCGATCCAGTTTTGACCGGCTCCCCCCGCGGGCTGCTGAAAGCTTCCTTCATTACTTTTGCTCTGTTTGATAAAATCAATATCCAGAGAGTCATTAAAGCCCAGCCTCTCCCACAGCCGTAATTGGCTGCCAAGGTTGCGCTCCTGTTTCTCGACACTCCAGGGTATGCTGGTGCCATCCTGCTCGAAACGATGTTGCAGCAAAGACGCATCCCAAAATATTCTCTTCAGTTTTTCCGGAATGGCAACCGGTTCAGCCAGTATATTATCAAGTTCCTCTTGATTATATTCACGGAAAGCATTCGGATCATAGGAGGGATATCCCGCCTGTCCTATAACCTTGCCGCTCTTGCTTTCCATCAGTATGGCACCCACCCGGACACCCTCTTTTTTGCGACCAAGCTCGGTAACCAGCTTTTCCAGCTTACGCTGGATTTTGACATCGATCGTTAATACCAGGTAACGGTTTCCCTTTTCCGTTTTCGATTTTTCCACAATCGATTCAGCCCCTGCCGCCAGCAGACCACTCTTATACATATTGAGAAGGCTGTTGTAGGAATGTTCAACGCCCGCAAGGCCCATTCCCTTGCCGACATATCCGACGACATGGGCGCCGGTCTTCTTTTCCGGGTAATACCGAATGGTTTGCCTATCGAGGAAAACACCATCCAGGCCAAGTTGAAGAATCTCCATTTCTTCTTTCTGCGTTATATTCTTGGCGAGCCATGCTCTGTAGGGTTCATTCTCCATAATATGTCGCAACCGTTCAGGGTCCCGACCCAGTACAGACGCCAGCTTGTCGGCGACATCAGCGGTATCGACGTCCTTGACATTGGCATATACCGAGACCTTTTCCAGATTATGGGCAAGTTCTCTGAAACTCCTGTCATAAATCGTTCCCCGGTTTTCGAGAAGCCGCGCCGAAATATTCTGGCCCTCACCTGCAACACCCACGCGTGGGTACTCCTTTGATCCTTCAAAAAAAAGAAGGCCCAGAAACAGGAGCACTCCCGCCGGGGCCAGAAACAGTAACAGCCGACCTTTGGTTCTGCGGCCGCTGCGCAGACGAGATCGCTTAGCCATTGCTCTTGCTAGTTCATATGTTTGATCTGCGTTGATGCAGGCTCATACAAGCCAAACTTCTCGGCAGCAGCAATCTTGATACGAACAGGCGACAACAGTTGTGACTTCTGCTGAAGAAGCTGCTCTGTTGCGTGCTGTTCCTCTATCAACGCCTGGCCGACCGCCCTATATTCCATATTGATGGAATTGCATGCCGAGGCCAGCCAGAGATTAGCTGCCAGAATAACAGGCAGTGTCCACAACAGCGTTTTCCCGACCGACCGCCACAAAGCCAGTCCGCCCGGCAAATCCAGAGGACCGCGCCGCACAACCTTCTGACGAATACCTGCATGTGCCGCTGTACGAAAATAGTTTCCTGTAGTACTTTGTATTGCCATGGTTCACCTCTCTTTCTCATCGCTTCGTTCCGCCACTCGAAGTTTTGCACTCCGCGCCCTGGGATTATTTTCCAACTCGTTCTCCGAAGTAGTTACGGGCCTCCTTGTAATAACTTTTAATAACTTGTTTTCATTAAATTTTTTCTTAACAATTCTATCCTCAAGACTGTGGAAGGAGATAACACACAATCGAGCTTTGGGACGAAGAAACGTTGCCGCCTCATCTATAATTGCCGCCAGATTTTCAAGCTCCGTATTCACTGCAATCCGCAATCCCTGAAAAACTCTGGTTGCTACATGGATCTTTTTTGGATGAAAGCGTCGTGGTATGGCCCGGCGTACAACCTCCGCCAACTGTTTCGATGTTTCAATCCTTGCCGCCTTGCGAACATTGACAATTTCCGAAGCAATTCTGCGGGCCTGTTTTTCTTCACCATAGTAGTAAAAAATATCCGCCAGCTCCTGTTCACTGCATCCGGCTATCAGCCTTGCCGCGGTTGTCCGACGCCGTGTATCCATGCGCATATCGAGTGGTTCATCCTTGAGAAAACTGAACCCCCGACCGCCACTGTCAAGTTGCAGTGACGAGAGACCGATATCTATAAGCATACCGTCAACCGCTTCAATACCTCGCTCCCGTAGTCCCGTCGCTAGTTCTGCGAAATTTCTTCTGATTGTCACAAGACGGTCGCCAAAAACTTCCAGACGCTGCAGGGCCAGTGACAAGGCATTGTCGTCCCACTCAAAACCGATCACCCTTCCATTCGGCCCGCTTGCCTGAAGTATCGCCTCGCTGTGACCGCCAAGCCCCAGGGTACCATCAACATAAATACCGCCGGAACAGGGTTGTAGATAGTCAAGAACCTCGGTGAGTAGAACCGGAGTATGGATTGCCCCCGCACCGGAAGACATCAGAACATTCCCAGATTGGTCATCTTCTTTTGATCGCTGTCGAAGTTTGCCTGTGCTTTTTGACGCTCTTCATTCCAGGCATCCTTGTCCCAGATCTCCACCCAGTCAATCATGCCTGCCAACACGACATCCTTACGCAGGTTGACTTCGTTGCGAAGCTGCTGGGGCAGAAGCAGGCGTCCCTGCTTATCAAGGCTGCACTCGTTAACTCCCGTGATCACATTACGGACAAAACGGCCAAGTTCGGGCTGCTCCTTGCCTTTGGCAAGGAGATTGGTCTCCAGCTGTTCCCATTCCGACACCGGATAAACCCGTGAATGCTTCCCCCAGTTGGTCACCATGAGCTCCTCAGATTCAAACTGGCTCAGCACATCGCGGAAACGGCTGGGAAAGCTCAATCGCCCCTTGGAATCCAGGTTGTGTTCCGACCTGCCTCTGAATCTGGTTTTGATCTGCACGACTCCCCCCCCCACTCCTTTCCACTTTACCCCACTTTATACCACTCCTTTCATTTATACCAGCACAGCCAGACTTGTCAAGAAAAAATAGTACGTGACTTCGCAGGCATAAAGCACACCTGATCAAGAAAAAGCTACAACATACAGACAAAAAAAACATCACAACACCATATATTGTTGCATTTGCCGTAATGACAAATGGTGCCGCCCAACACATTTTTTCAGCTATACATTTTTCCCGAAAATTATTACGCCACCATCAGCCCACACTTACAAAGACATGGCAAACATGACACTGCAGGTGGGATAAAGTGGAAAGACTTTGCCGTTCAACTACCGAAAGGCAAATATAGTTGTGGAATACAAAGATGAGACGTAACTCTACAGCAAAGAGCAAAAAACCAGCAGTTTACCCTGAACTGTAACAGTTCAGAGGTAAACGCAGACTTCGGGTGCTGCTGTAGAGTTACGAGAAGACAAATAAGGGGAGAAAAGTGGAGGAAGGTGCCTTGAAAAAAGACCTGCAAAATTGCCTACAGCAGGGTGGAATAGTCCTTTTCGGGAGAAAAGCTATGGGATTTGTCGGGAAAGCTACCGTCCCCTACTTCCTTGACATAGGCGGTAACCGCTTGCTCGATAAGCGGGGCGAGATCGGCATACTGCTTGACAAAGCGGGGGACGAAACGGGCAAACATCCCCAGAAGATCATGACTGACAAGCACCTGTCCATCACAGGAGGAACCGGCGCCGATACCGATGGTGGCAATGGACAGCGACTGCGAAATAACCTCGGCCAGCCCGGCAGGAATACATTCAAGCACGACGGCGAAGGCTCCCGCCTCCTCCAGAGCTCGTGCCTCATGCAGCAACCTGCGGGCGGAACTCTCATCCTTGCCCTGAACCGTGAATCCTCCGGACTGCCCTGCCGTCTGCGGAGTCAAACCGATATGCCCCATAACCGGCACACCGGCACGGACCACAGCGCTCACCGTTTCACAGACTTCTTCCCCGCCTTCCAATTTGACGGCGTCCGCACCTGCCTCCTTATAAAAACGGACAGCGTTAGTAACACCATGCTCCACCCCGACCTGATAGGAACCAAAGGGCATATCCCCCACCACGAAGCCATCCGGCGCACCTCGCCGTACAGCGCTGCAATGGTGCAGCATATCTTCCATGGTGACCGGCACGGTTGAATCATAGCCCAGTACCACCATGCCAAGAGAGTCTCCGACAAGTAGAATATCAACACCGCAGGACTGAAAAATCCTGGCCATGGAGGCATCGTAAGCGGTCAACATTGAAATTCTGGCGCCCTGCTGCTTCATTTCTCGTATCTCTTTCACCGTCTTTCGTGATTGCATGGTCACCTCCGGGTCCTTTGCCTTTTCCTACTATTGTTGTAACTATTCAGCAACACCCCATCTGCACGCAAGCAGCCCGCAAAACATAGGTTTACTATAGTTTTCCGGGCTGCTTGCGCACATCTAGAGCACTGCTGAACAGTTACAGTTCAGGGGAAGCAGCTGGTTTTTTGCTCTTTGCTGAATAGTTACCTATTGTTGTGCTTTCCTACTGCTATTAGGGGCGTTACTGCGGTATGTTACGGCGAATCTACTCGTTATCAAAATCAAACAGTGTCGGCGGCCCTTTGGAAGGCCGCTTGACCACTCTGTCAAAATGCTCATAGGCATTGGGCGTTGCAACTCTTCCCCGCGGGGTCCGGTTGATAAAGCCGGATTGGATAAGAAACGGCTCATAGACATCTTCGAGAGTATTTTTTTCCTCGCAGACCACGGTCGCCAGAGTTTCCAAACCAATGGGGCCGCCATCGAATTTATCGATAATGGTGAGCAGAATCCTCCTGTCCATCTCATCCAGACCGTGCCTGTCAACCCCCAGCATATTGAGCGCGTTATCGGCAACATCTTTTGAAACCACCCGATTACCGCCAACCTGGGCGAAGTCGCGCACCCGGCGCAGCAGCCGGTTGGCGATACGGGGCGTCCCCCGTGAGCGTCGGCCAAGCTCCAGAGCACCACTTTCATCTATCTCCATACCAAGGATGGCGGCTGAGCGCTTGACGATGGTGACCAGCTCTTCGGGGCTATAAAAATCAAGGCGCAATACAACCCCAAAACGATCACGCAGCGGCGGAGTCAGCAAACCGGTGCGGGTGGTGGCCCCTACCAGGGTAAATCGTGGCAGATCCATTTTCACCGAACGTGCACCGGGCCCCTGCCCGACAACGAGATCAAGCTGAAAATCCTCCATGGCTGGGTATAAAATTTCCTCAACCGCATGATTGAGCCGGTGAATTTCATCTATAAACAGGACATCACCCTCGTGCAGGCTGGTCAGGATAGCGGCAAGATCACCCTGCTTTTCGATGACCGGCCCGGATGTCATCTTTATGCCGGCATTCATCTCATGGGCGATGATATAGGACAGGGTTGTCTTGCCAAGCCCTGGAAAACCGTGAAACAGCACGTGATCCAATGGTTCATCTCTGCCCTTGGCGGCCTCAATAAAAACGCCGAGACTGTGCCGCACCTGCTCCTGGCCGATGTACTCGTCAAGCCTTCTGGGACGCAGACTGGTATCGTTAAACGAATCCTGCCGCTTCGGGGCGGGAGAAACCAACCTGTCGTCCGGGCCTATGTCTTCTTCGATGTTCATATCAGTGACCGTAAGCCTTGCTTGAGCATTTCTTCAAATTCCATCTGCATAAAACCCTCTTCGCCGACCCGCTTCTTCACCGCCACCAGAGCCTGACGCACCTGGGGGTCAGGGTAGCCCAGGTTGACCAGGGCCGAGACCACATCAGCCTGTATCGAACCGGCAGCCTGAAACGATTCGACGTTGACACCAGATTCAAGGCCCGCTGCCGCCAGGTGGCCGACCTTTTCCTTCAGCTCGACACAGAGCCTCTCGGCAGTTCTCTTGCCGACCCCCTGAAGTGCGGTGAGGCCTTTGACATCATTGGATCCAATAGCCCGGCATAATTCGGGCACCCGCATTCCCGAGATAATTGAAAGCGCCAGCTTGGGCCCGACGCCGGAAACAGTTTTGAGAATGAGGAACATTTCCTTTTCTTCCTCTTCGACAAACCCGTAAAGAATAAAGGCATCTTCCCGAACGTGGGTGTGAATATAAAGGAAAACATCCGAATAAATCTCGCCAGAGCGGGACAGGCCGTCGGAGGACAAAAACACCTCATAACCCACGCCTCCAGCTTCAACGACAACCCGATCGGTATAGCGCAGCAAGAGCTTACCTGACAGTGTGGCTATCATGATACACCCATATACAGTCTCTCAGAGTAAACAATTTATTGAGTTGGCATGGCAAATGGCCACAGCGAGGGCGTCGGCCGCATCATTACTGGGTGCCCCCTTGAGCTGGAGCAGCACCTGAACCATGTGCTGCACCTGGATTTTTTCCGCCTGCCCGTAGCCGACAACGGCCTGCTTTATCTTCCTGGGTGTATAATCGACAACCGACACGCCATTCTGCATTACCGCCACCACGGCAGCTCCCCGGGCCTGGCCCAGTTTGATGGCCGTTCTGGGGTTTGAGGAAAGGAAGACATCCTCGATCGCCGCAACCGTGGGATCATGCAGCTGCACCACCTCATTGATGCCGTCAAAAATCTCATTGAGCCTGGTGGCAAAGGGATAACTGGGCGTTGTCTTCACCACACCGCAGGCAACAAACCCCAACCGCCCCCTGTGGGATTCAACAATGCCGTATCCGGTGACTCTGGATCCAGGATCAATACCGAGGATTCGTTCCATTCAGACGAGGTTCAACCTTCGGAGATCTGTTCCATCAGCGCATCATCGATGTCGAAGTTGGAATAGACATTCTGGACATCTTCATGGTCCTCAAGGCTCTCCAGCAGTTTGAGCAGTGAGCGGGCCGGCTTTTCCTCGGTAACCTCGATTGTATTTGATGGAATCATGGACACCGAGGCATAGGAATACTCCACTCCGCCTTCCTGCAGCGCATCACGGACGTCGCTGAACTCCTCGGGATCGGTGAGGATCTGAAATTCGGCGTCTTCCTCGACAACGTCTTCGGCTCCCGCCTCCAGGGCAAGATCCATAAGCTCCTCTTCCGAACATTTGTCCTTATCCACCTGGATAATGCCCTTTTTTTCAAACATCCAGGAAACGCAGCCGGATTCACCGAGATTGCCTGTGCTCTTGGAGAAATAGTGACGAATATCGGCAACCGTACGATTACGATTGTCGGTCATGCATTCCACAAGTACAGCAACACCGGCAGGGCCATAGCCTTCATAGAGAATTTCCTCATAGACCTCGCCTTCAAGCTCGCCGGTACCCTTTTTTATCGCCCGATCGATATTGTCCTTGGGCATATTTTCCGCCTTGCCTGCTGCAATAGCGGAACGCAGCCGTGGATTGCCATCGGGATCGCCACCACCCGTTCTTGCCGCCACGGTAATCTCTTTAATAAGCCGGGTGAAAATCTTGCCGCGCTTGGCATCAATCGCCCCTTTCTTTCTCTTGATTGTTGACCATTTTGAATGTCCTGACATAACCTCTATCCAATGTTAAATACGTAAAATACGTTTTCCAACCACTCCGGGATATTCCTAAAATTCCCATCCATGGTATATTTTATTTTGAAACTACTTATGGGGGAAGCGACGTAATGTAACTACCCCCGGTATTTGTAAATGCTTGCAGGGTGCCGGAGATTCGGAGCCTTACGCTTACCTTCGCGATCAGACTGGTGAAGCGTATTGGTTATACGTAAGCCAGGTGGTTCGCGGGGAGCCCTGGTGCCCTGTGAGCAGTTACTATTTTTTGGGCACAAACTCCATTCCCAGCACAAAGACCTCTCTGCTCTCAGTCCGGGAGCTCTTGGGCTTTATGACCTTCACCATGCCAAACCGTTCCTTGGCCTCGGCAACAAAAAGAGGAAAATCCTCACCCTGAAAGACTTTGGCGAGATAGTGCCCCTTTTCATGCAGCAATGCATCCGTCAGCGTAAGCGTTGTCCGGGCCAGATTCATTGACTGCTGGTGATCGGCCCACCGGTTTCCCGTCGTTTTGGGAGCAAGATCCGACACCAGCACCTTGAAGGCGGGTCGTATCCTGCGCACGGCGGTTATCATCTCGAAAGCCGTTATATCGGCGCGGATCCAGTGTATCTCCGCACCATCGGCACGGGGCTGCTTATCGGCCTGCTGCAGATCTACGCCAACCACAATTCCCTTTTTCCCGACAACCTCCGAGGCATAAAGCGACCAGCTTCCCGGAAAACACCCCAGATCGAGAACGCTGTCCCCCCGGCGCAGCAGCCGGTATTTGCGCTGCACCTCCTCGAGTTTATAGACCGAGCGGGCGGGATAGCGGGTTTTTTTGGCTTTTTTTGAATAATAATCGCTTACTTTACGCACGTTTTAGTCCATTTGCTCATCTTTGACAAGTTCAATCAGCCTGTTACTTTTGTTCAAGGTATTTCTCCACCCAGACCAGTGCCTGCTCTCGTGTGGTGACTCGCTCCTCCACCCGGGCGACTTCCAGCTCGCCCAGGATTTCCTTGAACAAAGGCCCGGGACAGAGTTTAAAACGCTCAATCAGGTCATGGCCGCTGACCAGCCTTTCTCCATGCAGCACCGGCTCGACATGCTTTTGCCGAACATCCTGAATCTCATCGAAGAGCGCAGCCAGCTGTTCTTCCATATCGACCGGCTTGAGTTCCCCCTGGCCGGCCAGGCTATCGGCCATGGCCAGGACAAACAGTCCGGCAAGATCGTCTTCCGCCTTTTTACATATTTTCAAAAGAGCCTTGCGGCTGAGCGCATCGGTGCGCCGCACATTGCTGAGATGGAAGGGATACATGTGGAGCTCGATGAACTTCCCGACACTCTCGGCTTGGCGGCGGCTCATGCGCAGACGTCCGGCAAGCTCGAGAAACAGCTGCCTTCCCACTTGGTCATGGTTGTAAAATGTAACTTTCGCTTGGTTTATTGTACCAGATGAGCAGGTTGCCGGCTTGCCCAAATCATGAAAAAGGGCCGCCCAGCGCAAATTTTTCACACGGGTTGCATCTGCCAGATAGTCGACAACCACCTCCGCCGACGCGCCAAAAAACCATTGCGGGCGCTGTATTACCTGTTCCAACTGATCCAGGGCGAGCAGACTGTGGTGAAAAACATCTTTATGATGATAGCCGGGCTGCTCAACTCCCACACCCTCGTAAAGCTCCGGCACAATGGCCCATAACAGTCCCGTCTCGGCCATGTCCCGCACTGCGTCTGCCGCGGCGCTGCACATCATGATCCTCTCCAGCTCATAGCAAATGCGCTCGGCGGCACTTTGCTTTATGGAGCGATGCTGCTGCGCAATGGCGGCGACACACTCCCTCGTGAGCGCAAAACCTCGTTCGGCCTGAAAGCGATAGCCGCGCAACATGCGCAGCGGATCATGCTGGAAGGCTTCAGGACAGCAGCGCAACAGCCCTTTATCGAGATCTTTCCTGCCGTCGAGCGGATCGATGATTCTGGTATCACCATACGCCATTGCCATGGCATTTATGGTGAAATCACGCAAGGCCAGTTCCTCTTCGATGGTCTGCGCCCCTTTACGAAAAGCGGAAATATCGATCTGCAGTCGGCCCCAGACAACCCTGGCAGCCTCCTCCGATTCCGTACCAAGCGACACGAAGGTACCGGCGCCGAGTATATCAATAAGCTCCCGGCAGCACAAAACAGCCCCACGGCGCACTGTCACGTCGAGATCGAGGGGCATCCGCCCCATGAGCCAGTCACGTATGGTCCCGCCCGAGAAATATACTCTGACGCCGCATCTGCGCTGTAGCTCGGCAAGTGCTTCGACCAGGCGCCGCGGAACAATCCCGGCAGCGAAAAAATCTGTCTGGTATTTTCGTGGTGCTTGCATTGGCGATAATTCGTAGTAATAGGTATACTTCGTCACGCATTGAACATCCTGCTGCACCCCGGAGCAACCGGAAAAACAGCAGGATCATTTATTCCATGAGCAGCAGCATCTTTATAGAGCGAAACGTCATGAGCGCCGGTACAGAACAGAAATCTCATCATTTTTTTTATCTCGCCCCCATCCGGGGAATCACGGACAGTCTTTTCCGCAACATATACCATGCCCATTTCCCTTATTTTGACGCGGCCGTGGCACCGTTTATCAACCCCCAGCGACATGCCACGTTCAAAGATAAATATCTTTCCGACATTCTTCCTGAAAACAACGGCCCCCTTGAAGTTGTCCCCCAGCTCCTCTATAACAGAGCCGATGATTTTATCACCCTGGGCAGACGCCTGGAGGATCTGGGCTACCGCCATATCAACTGGAACCTCGGCTGCCCCGCCCCCATGGTGGCCAACAAGGAGCGCGGCTCCGGCCTGCTGCCCCATACCGAACGCATCGTAGAGCTGCTGGAGACCATCCTCGGAGTACTGCACGCCCGACTCTCCATCAAAACAAGGCTGGGCTTCGCCGGCCCGGAGGATATCGGCGGCCTGCTGCCCCGGCTCGAAAGCTTTCCCCTGAAAGAGATAATACTCCATCCGCGAATAGGTAAACAGCTTTATCGCGGCCATGCCGACCACGACGCCTTTGCCGGCTGCACGAACCTTACCAGCCACCGACTTGCCTATAACGGCGATATTGTTACCATGGAAGATTTTGCTGCACTTGAGACGCGGTTTCACAATATAAACCGCTGGATGATTGGCCGCGGCGCCCTGGCGGACCCATTTCTTGTCGCCGCCATACGCGGCATCCCCATCGGCGAGACCGAACGGACCAGCAGACTCCATGATTTTCACACCGATCTCTACGAACAATTGGAGAAACGGCTCAACGGGCCCGGCCATCTCCTTAACCGAATGAAACAGATCTGGAACTATCTGATCGGTTCCTTTCCCGACAGGCAAAAAATGCTGAAGAAAATACAGAAAGCCTCATCGCAGCACAAATATGAGCGTGCCGTCGACGAGATTTTTGAGCGCTAAGCCTATCTTAAACGATCCATTGAGAGAACTCTTCCTCAATGGAATCAAAGCGCCGTGCCTCCATACCGCCACCGCGGTAAATCTGTACATCCTGTGGCTCATGCCGCCCCTCCACCTTTTTGGCATAGCGCACCACCAACCTACCGGCGAGCTCCAGATCGGCTGTGAGCTTGGCATCGTCATCATACACGACAGAAGTCCGGCGCAGCAATGCCGTGGGCCCGGGATGATCCACCATGCATAGCAGCACATCATCCTCCTGTCTATGCCGCATCAGCTCCTCATTATCCCGCTGATCCCGGCCAATGACCAGCCAGCCGCCTCCCGGCAGAACAAACTGTCTTCCCACCATCAGACAGTGTATATCAACGGAACCGACGTCATCCGGGGAAAGGACAAAATCGCCGCTGTAGAGAGCGGCGATCCGTTTACTGAGGATGGGATCGGCCAACCGGCAACCACCGGCCGGAGCGGGAAACTCGGTTATACCGAATTCCCTGGCCAGGGCGATCTGCCGTGAACGGCCGCGACCGCTGAAATCATACAGTTTCTCCCTGTCCACCAGGCCATTGCGCTCGGCAGCAATGGGCGTCATCAGCTTGGCCGACAGGGGGCGAAGCAGGATATCGCGCTTATCGGAATCTCGCGAAATAACATTGAGGGTATCACGCCGCTGTGACATGGGACGCTGGCCCAGAACCTCGCCGGAAATAAGAAAGGAGGCGCCATACTCCTCCATCATCTCTCCGGCTCTTTTGAACATGGAAATTTTGCAGTCAACACAGGGATTGAAATTTTTGCCGAAACCATAGACCGGCTTTTTGAGCAGCTCGAGATATGGTGTGGTGATATCCTCGATTCGTACATCGAGGCCATACAGCTCCCTGGCCCTGTCAATAGAGGCCTGGGGATCGGCAAGCGCTCCGTGGTCGAAAAAGGGGGAAATAAATTTGATGGCTATAACCTGTATTCCCTGGGCTGCCACCACCCGGCTGGCCAGGATCGAATCCAGCCCGCCGGAAAAAAGGGAGAGTGCGACTGTGTTTTGATTCATTCGGCCCTGCGATTATCAAGGAGTTCCCTGGCCCATGCATGGGCCTGGTCGGTGGCGGAATCGCCGGCCAGCATCCTGGCCACCTCATCTTCACGTTCCTCGTTGGAGAGCATGATAATGGACGACAGCGTTCTGCCGTTTCTAACGTTCTTCTCCACACGATAGTGATCGGTGCCGCGTGCCGCAATCTGGGGAAGGTGGGTAATGCAAAAAACCTGATGATGCCCGGCCAACTCCACAATTTTGCGGGCCACCGCTTCAGCGGCCTCGCCGCCTATACCGGTATCAACCTCATCAAAAATAACGGTCTCCACCATATCCCTGCGGGCCAGAAGACATTTAAAGGCCAGCATCAGCCGCGACAGCTCACCCCCCGAGGCCACCTTGGCAAGGGGCCGCGCCGGCTCCCCCGGATTAGCGGAAAAATAGAATTCGATTTTATCCCAGCCGGCCGGGCCGATTTCGCCGATCGTCCCTTCAATTTCCCGACGGCTGACCTGCAAGGCAGCCTGGTCGAAGGCCAGCGAATCAAGCTCGGCCGCCATGGCCTCTTCGATGTGCCTGGCCGTCTTATGGCGATTGTCACTGAGCTTTTGCGCTTCGCTCAGTAATTGCTGCTCGAGCCCGGCAACCTCCTCTTGCAGATCACTCAGCCTGACCTCCAGGTTTTCGAGACGCTCCAGCTCCTGCCGGGCATCCTCGGCAAAATGAAGCACCGCATCAATGCTTTCGCCGTACTTCCTTTTCAGCCCCTGAATCTGATCCATCCGGGCGGTGACCTGTTCCAGTCGATAGGGATCGCTCTCCAAGGCATCCCGATAATGGCGCAGCTGCATCGCCAGATCCTCCGCCTGGAAACAGTAGCCGCTCATTTCTTCGGCAAGCCGGCCTGCCTCCGGATCAAGCTCGACGATCTGCTCCATATTCTTTCTGATAAGGTTGAGTTGATCAAGAACGGTGGTGGACAGCGCCCGATAGCTGTCCTGGCTCAATTTAATGAGATTGTCGGCATTTTTGAGGCGGTTCTTCTCGGTACTCAGCTCTTCGTCCTCGCCCGGTTGCAGCTCGGCCTTCTCTATCTCGTCGAGCTGGAAACGGAGAAAATCACGTTTCTGCTCCTTGTCCTGCTCCTGCTGCTGCAGCTCGGCCAGCGCATTGCACCTGCTCCGATATGTCTTGTATAATGCCGAAAACTCGGTCCGCTCAAGCCAATGCTCTCCCAGGGTGTCGAGAAAATCGAGGTGCAGCTGGGGCTGGAGAAGCTGCTGCTGATCGTGTTGGCCGGCGACATTGAGCAGGTTGTCGGTGAGCTCGCGCACCACCTTGGCGGTTGCCAGGGAACCATTGACATAGAGTCTGCTCCGCCCCTTGTCGGAGAGTACCCGTTTGATTATTACCGTGGTATCATCACCGAAGCCGGCACCATCGAGCTGGTCGAGAAACTGGCGGTGCTCGGAGCTCACCTCGAACAACGCCTCCACCACGCACTGCTCGGCACCGTTGCGCACCCAGTCGGACTGGGCCCGGCCTCCCGTCAGCATCTTAATGGCCCGGAGCATGATAGACTTTCCCGCCCCGGTTTCTCCGGTCATCACCACCAGACCACTGCTCTCATCAGTGTCAAAGTGGAGATGAAGTGACTCGATCAGGGCAAGATTTTCTACTTTCAGCTCACATAACATACGCTTTTTTCTATCTCTTCAATGACCTGTCGCTTTCGACCATCAGGATTATGATTGTAGACGTTTGGCAATTTCGCCATCATCAGGAAACCTGCCGCTTTTCTTTTTAGAGAAAATCAGGGCACCATCGGCGCCTACTTCAAAGACTCCGCCGGACCCGGCGATTAACTGGACATCCGCATCCAACTCCTGCTGCAGTTGCTTCCCTAAACTGGAAGCACGGGGCTTATAGTTTCACTGGGCGCAATATTCAATTGTTATTTTCATGGGCTCCTCCTTGCTGTTTGTCCGGAAGCGTTGCTCTTCAGGTCACCGTCAATTACTGTGCTCGACCGTAAATGTATAGCATAGTCTTAACCAGGAAACAAAACCTTTTGCTCTATCGAAAATTCGATTATCAACAGAGCTGAGCTCGAATCGTGAGGGGCAAGGGATCTTCACATGTTGTTTTCAAGAGTATCTGCAGCCTGAGCGGCTGCAGCTAAGCCACCAGGGATGGGGGATTATGGCGTCCCATTGAAAACAACATGTGAAGACCCCTGGGTCGCGTAGCTGGGCTTTGTTGGTAATCAGCATCGAAAAAAGAGGTTTTTTTATCAAATTCAGCCTGGCCGGTTGTTTTTTCTTCACCACATAGCTACAGTACTTTCCTTTCAAATGCAAATGTGAAGAACTCGTCAAAAATCTCCCTGGATGTTGCAGGTACAACTCAAGTAACGGGAACCAATCACGCACATAGAAGACAATGAAAGATTTACTCGGCATACTTGACACGCTCAACACCCGTGAAATGCAACGGCTGTCCCCAGCCGCGAGCCATTCCGTGGATGGACTGCGACGGCGGGAAGAGAGGCAGGATGGTCATCGGCAGACGTTTTCCCTCGATGCCGACCGCATTCTCCACTCCCGTGCCTTTACCCGCTATATCGACAAAACCCAGGTTTTCAGTCTGGTCTCCAATGATCATATTACCCACCGGATGCTCCATGTCCAACTGGTCTCCCGAATTGCCCGCTCCATCGCCCGCTTTCTCTATCTCAACGAAGATCTAGTCGAAGCAATTGCACTGGGCCATGATATCGGCCATCCGCCCTTCGGCCATGAAGGTGAAAACTGTCTCTCGGAACTCTGCAGCGAGTATGGCCTGCCAACCTTCCAGCACAACATCCAGTCGGTGAGATTCCTCGACAGGCTGGAAAAAAAGGGCAGAGGCTGGAATCTCTGCCTGCAGACCCTGGACGGCATACTGTGCCACGACGGGGAAATTCACTCCAAGCACCTCACAGCAAAACCTCTTGAGAGGTTCAGCGATTTCGACAAAAAACTCAAGAACAAAGAGAAAACCCCCCAGGTCAACCTTACACCGATGACGCTTGAGGCCTGCGTTGTTCGACTTGCCGACACGGTGGCCTATATTGGCCGGGATATTGAAGATGCCATCGTTCTAGGCCTGGTACAACGACAAGACATCCCCGCTGAGTGCGCTGAGATACTGGGGACCACCAACGGCACCATCGTCTACAACCTGGTGACTGACCTCATCGGCAACAGCTCCGTTCCGGCCGCCGGCGAATACGGCTATACAGGTACTCCCCATATCGGCTTTTCCAACCCGGTATCCGATGCTCTGCTGCAGCTTAAACAGTTCAATTACCAGAATATCTATCTCAATCCCAGGACAAAACAGTATATCCCGCTGATCAGAAACTGTTACCAGACGCTCTTTGCAGCGTTTCTGGAACATCTGCAAAAAAGCGGCAAAAGATTCTCCCCCCAGGTCGATCTGATGACCGATATGGGCGAATCCTATCGCCAATCGCACCCCCCCGAGGCCATGGTACGGGATTTCATCGCCGGCATGACCGATGATTTCTTTTTACAACAGGCCGCCCAGCTGGGCTGCGCCGTACCGGCCAAGCAATGAAGATCAAATATAAAATCAAATACAAAAACTTTATCCCGGGAGAAAATACCCGCATTATTTTCATCGCAGCCTTCATCGGACTGATGGCGGGAGTCCTCAATATCTGCTTTCGCACGACGGTCGAATTTGTCAGTGAGATTTTTCTCGAAGACGGACGCGAATTTCTCCATATCGATGAGGGTGGTTGGCGCCTGCTGCTGCTTCCTCTTATTCCCATATCCGGCATGATCCTGCTGATCCCGCTGTCTCTGCTCTTTCCCGGAGAGATCAACGGCTACGGCTTCACCAGATTCCTGCGCAAGGTCAACATCGAAGGCGGCTATATCCGGGCCCGCACCATTGTCCTGAAAATCCTGTCCACCGCGCTGACCATCGGCACCGGCAACTCAGCCGGCGTCGAAGGCCCCATCGCCCAGATCGGCGGGGCACTGGGTTCCCAGGTGGGCCAGTTCTTCCGCGTTTCGGGCAACCGCATGAAGGTCTACATCGCCGCGGGCTGCGCCGGCGGAATTGCCGGCATGTTCAACGCCCCCATTGCCGGTATTTTTTTCGCCTCGGAAATCGTTTTGCTCGGCACCTTCGAGGTCTCCTCCTTTGCCGCGCTGGTTGTCGCCTCGTCCATGTCGACGGTGCTCACTCGGGCCTACTACGGGGCCTATCCCGCATTTTTCATCCCTGAATACAGCATGGTGAACCCCTATGTCGAGATTCCTCTCTATGTTTTCATGGCGGTGATCATCGGCATATTGGCGGCTTGCCATATCCGCATTTTCTACTTTCTCCGGGATGCCTACGTCCGCTGGAATATCCACCCTCAGCTCAAGCCGATCAGCGGCGCGCTGCTTATAGGCATTCTCGGCATGGGATTCCCGCAGGTCATGGGTGATCGCTACGATTTTGTGGAAAGTGTCCTGCATGGTGAGGGTATTGCCTGGATCATCTTCGGCCTTATTTTTATCAAGATACTCGCCACCGCCATCACCCTCGGTTCAGGCGGTGCCGGCGGAGTATTCGCCCCGGCCCTGTTCATCGGCGCCATGATCGGCTCCACCTTCGGCACCGCCGCCAATGCTGTGCTGCCGAGCATGACCGCCTCCCCCGGCGCCTATGCCACGGTGGGAATAGGCGCTTTTCTCGCCGCTTCGACCCATGCCCCGATGACGGCCATTTTTCTGCTCTTTGAAATGACCGGCAACTATCTCATCATTGTGCCGGTCATGCTCACCGCCATCATCGGCACCCTGGTGGCCAAAACCTTCAACAGCGATTCCATCGATACCGTCGACTTTTCCCGCGAAGGCATCGATATACACGAAGGCCGCGAAGCCGCGGTAATGCGATCGCTGCGCGTCGGCGTAGCCATGACCGAAGACGTCGATTACATCAGCGAACGTGCCAATCTCAACCAGCTCTTCGAGATCTTCCGCATGGCCAAGCGCAGTTTCTATTTCCCCGTAGTGGACGATACCGGGAGGCTCACCGGTATCGTCTCGCTCCAGGATATCAAGGCGCTGATCCACAGTGACTATCGCGACCGCGTCGACCAGCTGGTGGGCTCTATCTGCAACCGCGATGTCATCATGCTGACCCATGAGGACACCCTCTATACCGCCATGAAGATGTTCGATATCAAAGGAATAGAAGAGATCCCGGTGGTCGACGACCTGGAAAGCAAATGGGTGGTCGGCATGCTCAAGCGCAGAAACGTCATCAACGCCTATAACCGCGAAGTGATCAACCGCGGTATCAGCGATAAGGCCGAATCAATCAATATCACTCACGGCTGATTTTAAAAACCGTTTTTGCTTCTCAAGAGCAACCAACTTAGATATTGAATTGTTCCTCCAAACATGCTATCAACATGTTCACAGCGCACCCGTAGCTCAGCTGGATAGAGCACCGGACTTCGAATCCGGGTGTCGGGGGTTCGAATCCCTCCGGGTGTACCAATAAATTCAAGCGATTGGCCAGATATTCAACTGGTTAATCGCTTTTTTTTATTATTTTTGGTCACTCTTATGGGGGAAGCGGCGTAATGTAACTACCCCCGGTATTTGTAACGAGGAGCCAAGAACCTCCCCGAAACCGATAACAAACTCTTTGATCCTGGCAAAATACCTGTTAGGGAATCCTTCGTGTCGGCAATCAGTTTAGTCTTGATCCGCAGACCCTTCAGGTTATTGCTGAAATCAGTACCTGTAAATGGTGTCAATAGCCACTTCTCACCCTATGCCACAACTCGGCATGACCAGCAATTGTTCAAACCCTTTCAACAATACATTTGTAAAACATCGTGAGGCTGTTTATCTTTGGTGGAACATGCGCCAACTACCTTGTATCAATATGGTAATGGACATCCAATGTATTTGTTGATCTCGCAGCAACTCTGGCCTCAGTCAGCTATTCATTGGTCTGCATCGAATTCTCTGGTATTACAACATACTTTTAGAAACTTTTCAACGTTGCCAGTGGATATGGGGATACAGAGCAACCTGTAAAGGTATCCTGGCTCAACGATGCTTGATCTTCATGAAGTTGAAAGTAGCCAAAGGATGCGTAGCCCATCTCACCTCGGGAGAACAGTCCAATGATTTTGGCGGCTCTGGCGGTAATTTCAGGTTTGTTGTTGCTGGTCTGGAGCGCCGATCAATTTGTTGAAGGATCGGCCGCCACAGCCAGACACTTCGGCATGCCATCCTTGCTTATCGGCATGGTTATCATCGGTTTTGGCACCTCGGCACCGGAGATGGTCGTCTCCGTATTGGCAGCACTGCAGAAAACGCCAGGCATAGCTCTAGGTAACGCTTACGGTTCAAATATCACCAATATCGCGCTCATCCTTGGCATAACGGCAGTGATAAGCCCCATTGCTGTCCAATCTCAGATATTGCGCAAGGAGCTGCCTATTCTCACTGCCATCACCCTGCTTGCCGGCTGGCAGGTGTTTGACCGGGAAATAAGCCGCCTTGATGCCATCACTCTGCTGATGATCTTCGTCCTCTTTATGGGCTGGACAATCAGGCAGGGTCTGCGCCGGACTCCGGATAACCTGGGCACCGAAGTAGCAAACAAGATGAAAAGTGAAACGACACCGCTGCCCAAGGCAATATTCCGGCTCGTGCTCGGTCTTCTCCTTCTGATTGCGAGTTCACGCCTTCTTGTCTGGGGAGCTGTGGTATTGGCACGCAAATTCGGCATCGGTGATTTGCTGATAGGCCTGACCATTGTTGCCATTGGTACGTCTCTCCCCGAGTTGGCCTCCTCCATCATTGCGGCCCGCAAAGGTGAGCACGACATCGCCCTGGGCAATGTCATCGGCTCGAACCTTTTCAATACCATGGCGGTGGTGGGAATTGCCGGTTCAATTCACCCTATGACCTTTGGCCCTGAAGTATTTTCAAGGGACGTGCTGATCATGACTGCCCTGACCGTCTCACTGTTCATCATAGGCTACGGCGTTCGCGGGCCGGGGAGAATTAATCGCTACGAGGGGGGAGCACTACTAACCTGTTATTGTGCCTACATTATTTACCTGGCCAGTTCCGTTGTCATCAGCTGAACAGGCACAGCAGGTACAGACATCAAAGCAGCTGAAAACGGTGTTTTTCTGCCCGTGCTGCTGGTAACCGGCACAAAAGATATCGGCATGCTGACGGCGGGCATCCGGCGAGACATCGATGAGGTGATCTCAAGCCCTGTTCATTTTGGCGTGCTGTCTATCCGGCGCACCGATCCGTAATCATCACGATGTCATCATCGGCATTATAGCTACTCTGGAGGATATCACAGCCCGTAAACATACCGAAAGGCTGCTGATCGAAAGTGAAACCCGGTTCCGTAGGCTGTTCCAAAATAATCACGCAATCATGCTGGCCATTGCCCCTGCCAGTGGCGCCATCGTCGACGCCACCCCCGCAGCATGTGCCTATTATGGCTGGTCTCACGAGGAGATCACCCAACTGAACATCGCCAATATCAACACCCTCTCACGTTTTCAGCGAACTATTATCCTAAGCTCAAACAATACAGCCACCTTCATGGAAATTACGAAAATGCATGGTGGCTTCAAAAAGCGTTCAAGTTAGATGATATTAATGATCTATAGATCTCTTTCGATATCGCCTGGTATGAGCAAAAGGCAGTCCTTGTATCAGTTCTTGTATTATTGGCTCTGCTTTCTCTTGGTGTAAAAGGGATACGACTTGGACCTACACTCCCAGGATTTTTATCTCCCGGGGTTGCAAGTTACTTTTTCAACCAGAGGCGCAGTCCGGTCAAAGCGGCGGCGGCGATTGCAACCACTGCTACCAGGAGCAGATAGCTGCCGAGATCGGGATTTCGCAGCGAGGCTGCAAGACGGTCAGTAACCGCTGCCAGCGCAGTGATAGCCGGCAGCATACCCACCAGTGTGCCGAGTTGATAGTCGCGCCAGCGGATGCGAGATATCCCAGCGATGAGATTGATCACCGAAAACGGTGCCACCGGGGCGATGCGCAGTCCGATCACTGCAATCAGACCGGAATTGGAGAGCCGACGGTTGAGACGGTTGACCAAGCTACCGGCAAACCGATCAACCATATCTTTCCCGAGAATACGACCCAGGAAAAACAGGCACAGCGCGCTGAACTGAGTGCCGAGCAGTGCATAGGCAAAGCCCCACCACGGACCCAAAATGATCAAACTGCCGATCACCATCAAAGTAACCGGGACGGCGGCACAACCACCAATGACGAAAGCGGCCAGGACCAGCAGCGGCGTCAACGGCTCTTCTTTAAGCCAGGCCCCCAGCGCTTTTAGCGTTTCGATGTTGAGCAATTCGCTCAGCGGCGTCCAGCGCCAGGCGGCAGCCAACCCAAGCACGACGGCAATCAGAAGTCCGCCGGTAACAAGGTGCCGATAGGCGGGTCTTCGCTGCTTGGGACCGACAAAATAGTCGAACATGCTGGTCGGTTCAATCGGTTTTTCCGGATCGAGAAGTTCGGATTCCGGGATCAGGCGATCTATATCTTCAGCAACCGTGCCATCAAGTGAAACAAGCGTCCGTTCGCCGCCGCGAAGCGCTTCTATGGCCCCAATCAACGAGCCCTGCTCAGTGCGCTGCCTGGCCACGTCCGCGGCGGAAACTCCGAGATGCTCCGCCAGCAGGCGATTGCACAACCCGCCGATGGTCTGTTCGTCGGCGCTGTCCGGGTGGGCAGCTACGGCAAGGTCGCACTCGGAATCGAGTCCCATGGAGCGGTTACTAAGATTCGATGAACCGACGCGAACCAACCTGTCATCGATCACCATGAGTTTGGCATGTACCATCAGGTCGACGGACGGGGCTTTAGCCAGTCGCGGATAGTAAATTCGTAGACGGTCATTGCAGTCCGCCTGGCGCAGCAAGGAAAGAATCCGCCCACGCAGCACATCCATGGTGTGCTGCTCCAACCAGCCTCCGGTCTCTTTCGGCAGGACGATCACTATTTCCGGACCACCATCCTCGGACAAAGACGCCTGCAACGCCTCACCGATCCGGCAGGAACTGAGGTATTGATTTTCGATATAGATGTATCGGCGCGCCGCCCCGATCATATCAAGATAGAGCCGCTCCACTTCACGTATTTCAGACTGCCCCTGAAACAACGGCACGGTTCGGGAAATCGCCACGTCGATATCGTAAAAATCCGGCTTGACACTCTCCGGCCAAGGTTCACTGCCTTCAGGCGGCTGAATATCCGGTAACCGTTTTCCAGCAGCTCGCTGCCAATGTTTTCGGGCCAACTCGCCGAGGGCGGCAGCCGCCGGCCCATCAACAACCATCTGGATATCGTGAAACGGCGGATAGGGTTTGCCTTCGGGATCGACGCGCCGCGGATCGTCCGGCATGTGCTCGGATGTATCCCAGCGCCATTTGCTCACATCAAGGCCGCCTGCAAAAGCGAGTGCATCGTCGATCACGACCACTTTCTGGTGCTGCGAGCCACCGACTGGATGACAATCATCGAGACGGAAATGGACATTACTATGACTGCGCCAGGTCAGCTTGTAGCGCGGAAAAAATTCGCGCTCCAGCGCGTAGATCATGGCAAAATCCCAGCTCAGCAGATAGATTTCGAGTTGCGGCTGTCGCTTGGCCACGAAATCCAGAAACCTGCCGAGCGTGTTCGGCGTATCGTCATCATCACCGTTGCGAATTAAACGTACTTCGCTATGCAAATCCCAACCGAGGATAAAAACAGACCGGCGCGCCTGCAGTATGGCTTCATACAGGGCCTGGTAATACTCCTTGCCATCGATCAGTGCAGCAACGCGGCCGGCTCGCTGCGTCTGCCAGCAATTCTTTGAAGGTTTAAAGTATTCGCTCATTTCTCAATCGATACCCCAAAACACCGTCGCAGACCCCCAGATCCTGGTTTTCCTGAACATCCAGCATGAGAAGCACCGGAAAAGAGGAAGATCAAATCTGAAAGATTTTTTTCTCAAGCCTGAAATGCTTAAATCGCCTAGATTTCAGGCGTCTGCTCAAATGACATGTTCACCTAAAGGGTACATAGGTAGCTCATTGCAGGTTGCAGATATGAAATCGCAGGAAACGTTCTTCTGCAGGAGGTTACACTGCAAGGTAAAATCATCCGTTCCCTACGCCGGTATCAGCCGGATCAGGTTCAAAGGGTCGTTTTGCTAGGGCAAAACTCTCAGTCCGAAGACTCCCCCAGGTTGGCAATCATTTATGGCGACCCTACACTGTTTATATGCCATGCGTCAAGCCCGGAAAGACATTTGGGTTTTTCCGGAAACTGCTACTTCACAGGCACCGCCTCATGCCTCATATACACGACCAACGCCTTGCCGCTGTTCCTCACAATTTAACTGCTCCAGACTCCATTTTGAACCATGTTCTAAAAAACACACCACACCTCTTGAAATACGCCGGAACGCCATTATTTTTACATCTATCCACCTGAAATATTGCACAAAATAACTGAACAACTACTGCAATGAACAACGGACATACGGTATTAGAAAACATGACGCTTCTCGACGGCAAGGGAGGCTGTATCAACGATGCAAGTCTTGTCTTCGAAGATGGGGTGATAACTGCCGTGGGTGAGAAATTAAACGTTGTAGTTCCCACGGATGCGCATCGTTTTGACCTACGCGGCAAATACGTCCTTCCCGGCCTGATCGACACTCATATCCACCTGGATATGCACGGCATGTCCGACAGCTACCATGAAAACCTGGTGGAAGATAAGCTGCGCACCATTCGAGCGACCCGCCAGATGGCCAACACCATTCGGGCCGGCATTACCACGGTCAGAAACGGAGGATCAACCAATTATATCGATATCGCCGTGAAAAGGGCCGTGGAAGAGAAGCTGATAATCGGACCCAGAATCGTGGCCTCGGGTCGGATCATCTGTATGCACACTGCCGGAAACGACTACTTTCGAGGACTTTATCGGGAGGCCAACGGGGTTGACGAGAGCCGCATGGCAGCCCGGGAACAACTCAAAGAGGGAGCCGATTTTCTCAAGGTCATGGCGACCGGGGCCATCATGAATCCGGGCGGCATTCCCGGCGCGCCCCATCTGGACAAAGATGAGATGCGTGCCATCGTCAATGAAGGCAAAAAGGCCGGGAAACACACGGCCGCTCACGCCCACGGCGTCCAGGGCATTAAAAACGCCATTTATGCCGGGGTACGTACCATAGAGCACGGCACCCTGGCTGACGACGACGCTTTAAAAATGATGGTTGACAACGGCGTTTACATGGTTCCAACATTGAGCAGTAACTTCTGGATGCTCTACCACCGCGATGGGCCGAACCAGATCCCGAGGTTCATGTTCAAAAAAGCGGAAGAAATCTCCAAAATCCGCGTGGAAAATCTCCAGCGAGCCCTCAAAGCAGGAGTGAAAATCGTCATGGGCACTGATGCCGGCACGCCGTTCAACTACCACGGCAAAAACCCCATGGAGATCGTCCATTATGTCCAGTACGGCAGGATGTCCCCCATGGACGCCACCATCGCTTCCACTTCCCTGGCGGCCGAAGCCATCGACATGAAAGACAAGATCGGATCCCTGGAGAGAGGCAAACTTGCCGACTGCATAGTACTGAATGCCAACCCACTGGAACACATCGACTGCCTCGCCTCTCAAGAACAAATCCATATAATATTCAAAGACGGCAGGCCCGTTAACGGTAAAATCGATACCAGCCAGTGGACTCCCTCGTCATCTCTGGGACTGCAGTAACCGCCCGGAGACGGCAACGACACGATAGTAACACCCTCAACATTGCCAGCTGCAACAGTTTTCTCTGCGAAGATCTGATCGAAGGTGACCAGGTAACGGTTGACGGCTATGTTTTTCGAAGGCAAGGCTTTCTTTTTCGGCACCACCAGAGCCGCCTATCATGAAAACTCGAACAGCTTCTTCTACCACGCTTTTCCCAGCCCATTTCCGCAAACAATGCAGGAAAAACTCGAATCGACGCTCAGACGGTTGATTTTTGCACTCGGCATCAACAACAGTTTTTTCAATGTCGAACTGCGCGCCGATGAGAAAAACCAGACCTTCAAGATCATCGAAGTTAGCAGCCGCATCGCCTTCCAGTTCGCCAAAACCATCGAGGCAGTAACCGGCTTTGATCCACTCTATCTCCTCTGCGATGTTGCCGTCGGCAAAAAAAATCGACCATGGCGCCAGTACCAGCAAGCGCTTCAACTTCTGTTACAACTTCGAGCTCCACCATTTCGCCGATGCCAGAGTACTTGAGACACCTACCCGGAGCGCTTTCGAAGAAATCCGTATGAAGTACCCCGAAGTTTACATCCGCAACCTGGTCCATGAAAACGCCAGTCTTTCCGGCTTCAAGCACAATCCACAGAGCTTTCGCTACGGGGTTGTCGATGTCCCGGGGAACAGCCACGATGAGATCATGACGAAATACTATGATGTCGTCGATATGCTGGGCTACAAGTTTGTCGACCTCCCGGAACGAATGGAAGACGAGCATTACATGCCCCAGCAGCCGCCGCCGCGGGCCGAGGGCAGAAGTTACCAGTTGGATTCTCACCCGCACTCTTCAGCTGATGGATAAAAATACAGCTAATCGACCCTTGAGATGAGACAGGGTACCCTATAACAAGTACCAAACTGCGCCTGGCTAACTAAGGCGAGGGTCCGCTTAGTTACCACATAACTATATTCATAACAAAACCCGCGGTGATTGCCATAAAAAAGACTGCCGCCAGAAAGGCGGCCAGCAAAGGAACGCGAAACAATCCCTTCAACATGGTCACTTCAGGAAGGCTGGCCCCGGCGCCCCCCACAATAAGAGCAATGACAGCTCCAAAACTCATGCCCTTGGCGACCAGCGAGGCCGCGATGGGCAACATGGTGCTGGCTCTGATATAAAGAGGAATACCAATTACCGCTGCTACCGGAACAGCCAGAGGATTGTCTTTTCCAGCCAGTTGCGCGACAAGATCGGCCGGCATAAACCCATGTACCAGAGATCCGATTGCCACACCTACTATGATATAGGGGAGGAAAGTACGAAACTGCTTAACCGCCTCATTAAAAATTCTTTTCCAGCGATTCTCCGCCACTGCTTCTGCCATCGTTGGAGTCGCACAACAGGAGACCGCCGACCCATCCGATTGCTGAGCTATCGACGAAAACTGCGTGAGTGAACCAAGACTCTGGAGCTGCATTTCAGGCTGTTCACTGGTTTCACAGCCACATCCCTTTTGTTCCCCGCCCATGGCCTCTTCTTTGACAAACCGTGAAAAACCGGCTTTTTGCAGAACATACCCAGAGAAAATAGCCAGACAGAGTGCCATAACGCTGTACATCACTGTAATCTTGGTACCGAGCAAGGTAAGAAACAAGCCGATCAGAATCGGGTTGACCAGAGGAGAGGCGAAAAGAAAGGACATGGTGGGGCCAAAACCGGCACCCGCCTTAAGCAACCCCACCATCATCGGGATGGTGGAACAACTACAAAAAGGTGTCAAGCCACCCAGGATGGCCCCCATGAAATAGCCCCGCCCTTTTCTGCCGGACAACAGTCTTTTTACCTTTTCCTGGGGTAAAAACTCGTTAATCACCCCCACCACAAAGCTGATACCGATAAAGAGCACGGTCAATTCGACCATGGCAAATACAAAAAACTCTAAGGATTCTTTTCCTGTGTTTACAAAACTCTCAAATGCCACAGCCAACCTCCATACTTCTAGATATTTAGAAATTAAAGCTCGTAGAGTAACTACTTATGGGGGAAGCGACGTAATGTAACTACCCCCGGTACTTGTAACTGCTTACAGGGGGCCGGAGATTTTCGCGATCAGACTGGTGAAGCGTATTGGTCATACGTAAACCAGGCTGATCGCGGGAAGATCTGGTGCCCTGTGAGCAGTTACCTCGTAGAAACTCATTTCCACCACGAGCAGCGGCTACAACCTGTTAATGGAAATATCTCCTTTACAGCATTCAGACAGAAGATATTCAGTAAGTTCTCTGACAGCTTCAATCCGGGGAGTACAAAACAGGACATTGCTTTCCCGCTGTTGTTCCACCAACCCCACATTGACCAGGCGGCTGATATGATGGGAAAGTGTAGAACCGGGAATATCCAACATCTTCTGCACCTCGCCCACACGCAGACCGGCCGGGCCGCTTTTTACCAACAAGCGAAAAATTGAGAGGCGGGTAGTATTACCGAGCTCCGCCATTTTTTTTGCCGCATCTTCAATCTGCATATCCCACTCCTAGTCTTTTACATCCTTCCATCTCAGCTAGATTACAGATGCAGTGTCCAGCTGTCAACTATTTTTCTAGAATATTCGAAATATTTTTCGAAATACTCTGTGGCGCTGACTTACAAAAGCAGAGCAGGTTGCCGTATCCGTTCATAAAAATTTAATTTCTTGTAACTATTCAGCAGCACCCCATCTGCGCTTCCCTATGAACAGTTACAGTTCAGGGTAAACTGCTGGTTTTTAGCTCTTTGCTGAATAGTTACAATTTCTTTTTATACAGTTAACGTAAGGAATTCGGATAATAGAAACATTTTCATCAGTAAAGGCAGAGTTACCTGTGACAACGACAGCGTTTTAGGGGGCTCACGGACTTGTTGCATTTTCTGCAAAGAAGACCATGGCATAGAACCATTTTTTGATAGGCTGTCTCCGGAGAAGCCACATTGCCACATTCAGGACAGACTGCATACCTTCCATATCCAAGCTCTGTCATGTGCATAATATAGTTACATCTATACACACTTTGTTTGATTTTTTGTGCCATGACTCACCCAAAAAACCGAGGGGCGAAAGAAAGCTCCTCAAGTCCCAGAAAGAGATATCAGGAGGGAACGTTTTTTTTAGCAATTCAAACCGCTTTCGCAAAAGAGTGCTTTTTGTTTGGATCAGGAAAAGTAATATAAAAATAGAAACGAGAAGTCAATCAGCAAAAAGCCTACGTTGGATAGGCATTTTTACCTACGCGCAGACTGATTTTGAATTTTCTTGTTGTTGTTCAGACATGTTACATAACAATCTGGACATATGTTTTTTTTGCCAACATTGTCTTACATTATAGGCCACCTGATCTTATATACAAAAATCTCATTTTCCAAGAAACCTTTAGAAACACTTTACTTTAAATTTTAAGTGATATCACAAAAAGGTGCCAAGAGGGGTGCAGCCATTAATAAAAGGTGTTGAAAAGAATACACTATAGTTCAATAAAAACAGTGACATAAATGCAAAAAGCCTCTATAATCGACGAATGCTCCTCACAAGAGAATTCAATCCAAAACGGAGGCTTTATGCACAGAAATAATATCAAACTCATCGTCCGAAAACAACTGAAAAAACACTATTCGAACTGGAATTGCCTGCAGCGAAA
>Ga0136557_1000433_pt1 | contig 31900 bp, 27 predicted proteins | sample AntRauTorckE6832_FD_104796 | JGI IMG/M metagenome (GOLD analysis project Ga0136557, IMG submission 104796) | Saline lake microbial communities from Rauer Islands, Antarctica - Metagenome Torckler E6 #832 | ecosystem: Environmental > Aquatic > Non-marine Saline and Alkaline > Saline | place...
CTTGCACGATCTTGGTGCGATTTCGATGATTTCGTCGGACTCGCAAGCCATGGGCCGTATTGGTGAAGTGGTCTGCCGTACATGGCAAACCGCGCACAAAATGCGCTTGCAACGTGGTCTGCTACCAGAAGATCAAGAGCGCGGTACTGATAACTTCCGAGTTAAACGTTATATTGCCAAATATACCATCAATCCTGCCATCACCCATGGTGTATCACATGAAGTGGGCTCGGTAGAGATTGGCAAAATGGCAGACTTGGTACTATGGCGTCCTAAGTTTTTTGGTGTTAAGCCGTCCATTATATTAAAAGGCGGCATGATTGCTGGTGCTGCAATGGGCGATCCTAACGCAGCGATTTCGACCCCGCAGCCAGTGCATTACCGCCGTATGTTTGGCGCGCTAGGACGTGCAGTTTCTGCTACTCGCGTTACCTTTGTTAGCCAAGCTGCGATGGACACGGGACTTGAAGAAAAACTGGGGCTAAGAAGCCGATTGGTCGCGTGTAAAAACGTTCGTAGCATGCGCAAAAAAGACATGAAGCTGAACGATTACTGCCCGAATATAACAGTAGATCCAGAAACTTATGAAGTTCGTGTAGACGGTGTACTTTTAACGTGTGAGCCGCTCTCTGAACTGCCATTAGCTCAGCTTTATCATCTGTTTTAGGTCATTTGTTTTAAGTTTGTAAGGATAATAATATGCTTGAATTAATAAAAAGAATGGATGGTAATGCTTCGGTTGATATTTATGACACCTTGACCTTGCCTTATGAGCTACGTATTCGTGGCCGTCTAAAGGCAGTTAGTGATAACGAACGTGATATGGGTCTGTTTCTTGACCGAGGTCCTGTGCTTCGTCATGGTGATTTGCTACAAGCCGATAGTGGTGAGGTGATTCAGGTTCTTGCAGCTGATGAGCCAGTGGCTACTGCTTATATCGAAAGCGGTTTACCACTCGCGAGACTGTGTTATCACTTAGGTAATCGACATGTGTCACTCGCCCTTGGTAGCGATGAAGATGGGCGTCATTGGGTGCGTTTTCCTCCAGATCATGTGCTTGAGGAGCTAGCAGTACTATTGGGAGCAGATTTAAGGCATCACGACGCACCATTTGATCCTGAATCTGGTGCTTATGCGCAGGCTGGTCGCGAGCACTCGCACTCAAATAGTCATGCACATTCTCACTCTCATTCTCATGACCACGACCATTCTGAACACGACGGTCATAACCATGCGCATTGATGAGCCGTCAAATGCTGTGAGCGATCTGGCATTGTTAGGTTTGATGCAATTAATTAGCCCAGCATTACCTATTGGTGCTTTTGCTTGGTCGCAAGGTTTGGAAAGTGCGTTTGAGCTGGGTTGGGTCAATAATGAAGCTCAACTGGGCGAATGGTTGGAAGGCGTTTTAGGTGACGGTTTGACGCGTTGTGAACTGCCTGTCTTAGCACGTTTACAGAGATGTTGGGCAAATAACGACGGTGATGGTCTGGCCTTTTGGAATGATTGGCTACATGCCAATCGGGAAACGGCTGAGCTGAGCGATGAAGACACACGTTTAGGTCAAGCATTGATGCGCTTGCTCAACAGTTTAGAGTTGCAGCCACAGCCAGCGTTAGGTCATGCCGAGCTACCAAAGGAACCGGGCTATGTCACTGTGTTTGCATGGACTGCCCATCAAAGGCAGGTGCCTGTACGTCAAGCTCTACTGGGATTTGCTTGGGGCTGGCTAGAAAATCAGCTGGCGGCTGCTTGCAAAGCACTGCCACTCGGTCATACCGCTGCACAACGTTTGAACGAGACCTTGCGTCCACAACTGGTGGCGGCAGTTGATAAGGCTTTAACCTTAACTGATGAGCAGTTGGGTCCGATTTTACCCGGCTTAGCACTGGGTAGTGCTCAGCATGAAACTCAATATTCACGATTATTTCGAAGCTAAATTATTGCTTCGTTTTTAGATAAGGAAAATATACATGAAACATTGTTTAAGAGTAGGTGTTGGTGGTCCGGTTGGTTCTGGAAAAACAGCTTTATTACGTCAGTTATGTAGTGCGCTAAAAGATCACTATGATATCGCTGTGGTTACTAACGATATCTATACACGTGAAGATGCTGATTTTTTGTTAAAGCATGATGCTCTGCCTGCCGATCGTATTTTGGGCGTAGAAACGGGCGGCTGTCCGCATACCGCTATCCGCGAAGATGCCTCGATGAATTTAGCTGCTATTGATGATTTGCAAACGCGCCATCCTGACCTAGAGCTGGTGTTAGTAGAGTCTGGCGGCGATAACTTGGCGGCAACCTTTAGCCCAGAGCTTTCTGATTTGACCTTATATGTCATTGACGTCGCTGCTGGTGACAAAATTCCTCGTAAAGGTGGCCCAGGTATAACTAAGTCAGACCTGCTGATTATTAATAAAATTGACATCGCTGAATATGTCCATGCTTCGCTAGATGTGATGGAGCGTGATTCAAAGAAAATGCGCGGAGAACGTCCTTTTATCTTCACCAACTTATATGACGGCGTAGGCGTAGAAGAAATCATTAGCTTTATCTTAAAGCAAGGTATGTTGCCTGAGCGTCGTCCTGGAAAGCTAAGCGCCAATGCTTAATGCTTAATTGCTGGCATTTAATAATTATAGTCAGTCCTAAATAAAAAAATGCAAATATTATCAATCACTACTGGGGTTAATTTTTCTTGCTTGCTGTGGCTACGCAGACAGAGGCTGCGAATAATCAACCCCAGTAGTTCTGTACTCTTTTAAAAGTGGATCAACTATAAGTACGCGGACAGTACTTCAAAGTATTAACTAGACCAATCAATCAGACAACAGAAAACAAAAAAAATAGGAGAGAAAGATGAATAAAATGACTAAATTGCTGCTGATAGCAGGGTTGATGATGACTGCCACTTTGGCGATGGCCCACCCTGGCCATGGCGAGCAGGTGAGCAATGGTTTCCTTAGCGGCTTACTGCATCCGATGATGGGCCTTGACCACTTATTGGCCATGGGCGCGATTGGTTTTTGGAGTATCCGCCAAAACACTACGATGAAACGTGGCACGCCGTTATTTGTCGTAGGCGGCATGATAGCTGGCGCAGGCCTTGCTTGGGCGGGTATCAGTTTGGCTGGGGTAGAGACCGGCATCGCCATGTCAGTATTGCTAGTCGGTGTACTAATCGCCACGTTAGCAAAACTGTCGACTGCTGTTGGTGGAACCTTAGTTGCCCTGTTTATGGTTGCCCACGGTTATGCTCATGGTACTGAAATGACACAAGGTTCAAGCTTATTGCTTTATATGGCTGGCTTCGTTGTCGCCACCTTAGCCATTACTTTTGTCGGTCGTGGTCTAGGTACCATGATGCTCAAAGCCGACAATCGTATTACCCGTGCATTAGGCGGCGTAGTTGCTATCATCGGTGGCGTATTAGCTGCTGGCTAATATATATTAATCACACAATTTTATCTTTTCGCATCAAGCTAAGAAGCCGTAGGGACTTCCTACGGTTTCTTAGTTTCTCATATTCCTTTTCGCATCTAGTAAAGATCTTAAAGCGACGACAGCGGGCTAGATGCCTGCTGCATTAATAAATATATCAAATAGGGATTATCACGATATGAATGATACCATCATAAAATTATCTAGAAACACGAACCGTGCGCCGATTAGCTCAACGTCAACTCAAAGCGTTGCTTTTTCTCATTACAATAATATCTCAGCACAATTACCAATTGATCCAAAGACGGGAACATTAATCGCTGCTGATATCGCAGCACAAGCCAAACAGTGCTTAGATAATATCAAGGCGATTGTAGAAAGTACTGATCATCTCATGGATGATGTGATTAAAATCACTGTATTTTTAAAAGATATTGCAGATATGCAGGCAGTAGATGCTGTCTATCGTACTCTCTTTAACAACTATTTGCCGACACGTAACGTAGTGATGGTTGCAGAGCTGCCTATGGACGGTGCCTTAGTACAAATGGATGCATTACTTTCAAATGGCGAAGGTACTCACCCGCAAGCCCCTTGCGAGCTAGTAAAAGTGGCAAAAAATGCTGATAACGCACCAATAGACTCTCTATCTACCCAAACCGTTGCTTTTTCTCATTATAATAACGTTTCAGCACAATTACCAATCGATCCTATTTCAGGGCAATTAGTAGCAGGCGGTATAGTAGAGCAGACGGCGCAATGCCTAACCAATATCAAGTCGATTTTGAATAGTATCGATGTCGGTGTTGATGACATTGTCAAAATAAACATTAGTCTAACTAACCTTGCTGATATCGCAGCCGTCGATGACGTTTATAGCACTTTTTTCCCAGATACTGCTATTGCAAGAGCCGTCAATTATCTGCCGGCGCGTACAGTGACTATGGTTTCAGGGCTACCTATGGGTGCTTTGGTACAAGTTGAAGCCGTGGTATCACATGGAGATGGCACACCGCCACAAGCCGTTGAAGATCGACATGGCATTGTGATCAAAGTCAATAATACTGAGCAGGCGCCAAAGCAATTGTTAAGTACGCAGACGGTTGCTTTTTCTCACTATAATCATTTTTCAGGTCAATTACCTATCAATCCTAAAACAGGTAAGCTTATCGACGGTGATATAAAAGCGCAGACTCAGCAGTGTTTAGAGAATATCAAAGCCATTGTCGAGAGTATCGATCATAAAATGGATGACATCGTTAAAGTAACTATCCAACTCAAAGACATTAACGATATTGACACGGTCAATGATGTTTATACCACGTTCTTTGACGGTGAGCTGCCTGCCAGAACAGTATTTGGGGTATCAGCAATCCCTATGGACGCATTGATACAAGTTGATGTAGTGCTCTCTAATGCTGAAGGTACGCCACCTGTCAGATAGTGGTCATTCAGATTTTGCCATAACAATTGGTTTGACGCACGTTTTCTAGAGCGTCATAATCAATTTATGATTCATCACCTAAATAAAATAAAAAGGCTTTCAACTATTTGGAAGCCTTTTTATATGTGGAAGATATAATTAAACAGGTAAGAGTAGGCAGGAACAGTAAGGTCTAAATAAAAAAGAATCATTCATAGCAGTGCTGTAGCGTTTCGAAATTGAATGGACTATAGTTAGCTAGCAGTAGCATTCAGGGAATGTATATCTAAAAAAAGGAATTATAAAATGAAAGGGATTACCCGTTTTTCGAATAGCTTAATGGAGAAGTATTTACCGGATCCATTTTTGTTCGTTATTATCTTAACAGTGGTTATTTTTGTACTGGGTTTAGGATTAACTGACTCTTCACCGGTACAAATGGTGGCGTTTTGGGGTGAAGGTTTTTGGGCATTACTCGCATTCTCAATGCAGATGGTGTTGGTATTAGTCACAGGTTTTGTATTGGCAAGCAGCCCAATATTTAAAAAAGGTTTAGGAAAGCTGGCAAGTTTAGCAAAATCGCCGGGCAGTGCCATTATCTTGGTAACTTTAGTATCCCTTGCGGCAAGTTGGATTAACTGGGGATTTGGGTTGGTGATTGGAGCATTATTCGCCAAAGAATTGGCAAAGCGTGTAGAGAATGTCGATTACCGTTTATTGATTGCCAGTGCTTATTCTGGTTTTATTATTTGGCATGCTGGGTTTTCGGGCTCCATTCCGTTATCCATTGCGACAGCAGGTCATCCGTTCGCTGATAAGATTGGTGTTATTCCAACCAGTGCCACCATATTTGCTAGCTATAACTTAATTATTGTGGCTGCATTGATTATCATCGTTCCTTTACTAAATCGTCTGATGATGCCCAAAAAAGAAGATACGGTGACGGTAGATCCGAGACTTCTGGTTGAACCAATCGTTGAGGAGCTACCAAAAAAATCGGACATGACACCAGCAGAGCGTTTGGAAAATAGCTGGATTTTGTCAATGGTTATCGGCATATTGGGCATTGCTTTTATCGTCTATTATTTTGTGCAAAATGGCTTTGCCTTGACCCTTGATTTGGTCAACTTTATGTTTTTGTTCCTCGGGATTATCTTTCACGGAACACCTCGTAAGTATTTGATTGCCGTTCAAGAAGCGGTCAAAGGCGCCGGTGCTATTATTGTCCAGTTTCCGTTTTATGCAGGAATCATGGGTATGATGACAGCATCAGGCTTGGCAGGCGTGATGTCAGAAGCATTCGTCAATATTTCGTCAGCTGAGACATTACCACTTTTCGCCTTCTTAAGCGCAGGACTGGTTAACTTCTTTGTCCCTTCAGGTGGCGGACAGTGGGCAGTGCAAGCACCCATTATGTTAGAGGCGGCAGAGATGCTGGGCAGTGACCCTGCAAAGGTTGCTATGGCAGTTGCATGGGGTGACGCATGGACAAATATGATTCAGCCGTTTTGGGCATTGCCAGCCTTGGCAATTGCGGGACTCAAAGCCAAAGATATCATGGGTTTTTGTGTCATCGTCCTGTTTGTTAGTGGTGTTGTGATTGGTTTAGGGCTATTGTTTTTATAATTAAAACCTAGCGTTTTTGGTACGACTTAGCGTTTAGACCTTGCCTATTTGATGGGTAAGGTCTTTTTTTATGAGAATAATTCAAGGGGTATGTCTATCGCTGTCTATCTAAAATTGTCCAAATAAGCGACAATACCCGCATAAATTTTAAGCGTATATTAAGAGTGATATATCCGCTTAGAGACGCTCATTTTTTTTGATAGCAGACATCTATTAAATCTAACACACATAAAAGGCCGTCCCAAATGACCAATGATAACCCATATGATTTTTTACCATTACAGCCTACCGGTAGAAACGAGACTGATACTGCCAATACTTACGCGCCCGAAGATATGATCAAGATATACGAGCAGCAATTTCTCATACCAGTCCCTGAAGAGCAGCTAACTGAATTTTTACCTGCGCTAAAAAGCTTCTATGATATTGATAATCATACTCTAGATGTTAGTGCCATTATCTTCGAGGCAATCGCGGATGCGAGTATTATTTACAATCACAAAATAAAAGCAGGGCGCTACCAACTCCTAGAGGGCTTGGTAAAAGAAGAGCTTGAGCGTGGCGAAGACGACAAAAATGATGCAGGTATTGATGGCGTTGACAGCAACGACAGTGAAGAAGCACAAGCCTATACCCTAGAGTGTAAGCGTACTTTTTTTATTAATGATGTAGAGATGCCTTATTATTTTAATTTATTTATTCAGGGCGATAGCTATTCAACATTAACCAAACAAGACACCTTGCTAGAGCAGATGTATTGGTTCGCGAGTGACGGCGCTGAAGATAACGAGTGCTTAGAGGTTATCAATGCGCAGTTAGCGAGCTTAGGTATTCAAGCAATGGATTTGGCGACCATTTATCAGATAGTGGATTTTGTAGAAGATCACATCATAGATGATCCCATGATAGAAACCCTTAATAAATTATTAGATGATGCTGAATAGTAAGTAAAAATAATACTAAATAGTTAATCAAACTCTGTATGTGACTTTAAGTTATAACACTTTCTCTTTATACGGTCTGCCAAGGAGAGTGACTCGTGGTACATCACAATAATGCTAATATTGAAAGCAGATCAGCATGGGCTGTTTTTCTTATCTTCCTTAGATTGGGATTGACCTCATTTGGTGGCCCTGTCGCTCATTTGGGCTATTTCCGTGATGAGTTTGTAATACGCCGCAAGTGGCTGACTGAGAACAGCTATGCCGATTTAATCGCGCTCTGTCAGTTTTTACCAGGACCTGCCAGCAGTCAAGTTGGCATTGCTATCGGGTTATCCCGAGCAGGATATACGGGCGCGCTTGCTGCTTGGACTGGTTTTACCTTACCCTCTGCCATAGTGCTTATGTTGTTTGCCCTAGGTATTAGCAGTTATGGGGATATTGTTCCACTTGGTGTATTGCATGGTTTAAAGGTCGCGGCAGTGGCTGTGGTTGCGCAAGCGGTATGGGGTATGGGGAAAAATCTCTGTACCGATGTTGCGCGAATCTCTATCATGGCGCTGGCTGCTTGTTTTGTACTTTCGGTGCCTTCTGCATTAGCTCAAGTAAGCGTTATTGCGATTGCCGCCATTATTGGGCTGCTATGGTTCCAGCCTGAAAAAGTGATTGCTCATGACCCGCTTGCTATTACTGTGAGACGTCGGACTGGGCTTGTTTGGTTGTTCTTGTTTTTTTCATTGCTCATTGGCTTACCGCTGCTAACTGCATTGTATCCAAGCCAAACCCTATCTATGGTAGATACCTTTTTTCGTGCAGGATCACTTGTATTTGGTGGCGGACACGTAGTATTGCCATTATTACAGGCTGAGATTGTTCCCGCAGGCTGGATAAGTAACGATACTTTCTTAGCAGGTTACGGAGCTACGCAAGCAGTGCCAGGACCTTTATTTACCTTTGCAGCATTTCTAGGTAGCTCGATGAATCAAGCTCCTAGTGGCTGGCTAGGAGGGATGATTTGCTTGATAGCAATCTTTGCGCCGTCATTTTTATTGGTTATGGGCGTCCTGCCGTTTTGGGAGAGTCTACGCCAAAATCTGCGCACAAGAGCCGCACTATCTGGTATCAATGCAGCGGTCGTTGGTTTGTTATTGTCAGCGCTTTATCAGCCTGTATGGACAAGCGCTATTGTTGAAGCAAAAGATTTTGGTTTGGCATTGGTCGCTCTCATTGCTTTGATGTTCTGGAAATTCCCTGCTTGGCTGGTAGTGATTGGCTGCGGAGCCGCTGGATGGTTACTAACACTATAAAGTGGCAACTACCTGTATAGTAATCAGATACATTCAGAAATTGCTAATTTTAAAAATTGCTCATTATTAAGCAGTTTTTTCTAATTTTGGAAGGTTTGACTCTCTCAAGAGTCACCACATCAAGTTACGTTTCAACATCCACCTCAAATGGTAAAGCCGAAATTCACCAAATTTATCTTTACCGTTTATTCAGCATAGCTCAAGGTTATTGATAACGCTAAAATAGAGCAGGATAAATGACCCATAATAAGATAAACTGCCCCGCGAGCGCTGATTGGATTCGATATATTTCGGACTGGGCAGACGCACTTAATCAGTTATAAAAGAACATTGATAAAAGATTATTGATATAAGGTACATCACGATGGAACAAGCACAAAGCGCGGTAGAAAAAAGACCTGTATTCATGCCTAGAGTGAACAGTGATAATTTGGTAAAAACAGACATGGTTCGGTTTGAGCGCCATGTGGGATTTGCGAGTCGGCAAAAGAAAAAATCTATCAATGATATGCATCAAGTCATTCGCAAAAAATATGGATTTAATCACGTTTTAGAGCTGTCGAGTAAATCGGGTAATAAGCTGAGTTTTCTGCTGAGCCCTTTGAGCCTAAAGCTGAATAATGAGAGTGGTGGCGAGCAGTATAGTGTCGAAAACGCCTTCCAAAGCAGTATGGTTTTTGAGGACGGTGGTCCCTATATCGACTTGCTAAGTGCCCCACCCAGACAAGCCAAAAAAGATGAGCGATTAATCACCTCGGGTGAACTCATTGGCTATAATTATTTCGGTATGGAGTGGAGTGTAGAGCCATTAACGACGTTTTATGATTGGCTATATGTGAATGCCCTAAAGCAAAACCCTCAGCTGCATGAAGAGGTCATGCAATATCAGGCCTTTACTGATATGGAGTTTAATCCAAAAAAATCTATCCACTCTGCAGCTTATGCACTAGCGATGTTTGTGGCGCTCCATAAAAGAGAGCTGCTCGATAATGTTGAAGATCCAGCGGTGTTTTTTAACTTATATCATGACTTTAAAGTGAGTAACACCGAGGAGCTTTTGGAAGCAGGTTGGATCTGATCACTAGACCAGCACTCAATTTAGTATAAGAAATCGGTGTACCAATTTTCTTGCTAGGCTGTAGTGGCATACTAACCTTAGACTGTGCTTAAAAGAAGCGATGTGATACGAAGTACCACATCTATTATCATGGAAGAAAATAAAAACAGACTATGAAAACTGATACCAATCCTTCGCTTGCGTTTAGAAGATACCCTTCGACGACTGCTCTGCAATGCTTCGAGACAGCGGCTCGTCACCTAAGTTTTACTAATGCCGCCTTAGAGCTGCATATGACGCAAAGTGCGGTAAGCAAACAAGTGGCGCAGTTAGAGGAGATGCTGAATATCTCGTTGTTTTATCGTACCTCACAGCGTATCTCGTTAACGCCTGCTGGCAAAGCTTATTATATTGATGTGCTAAGTATTCTAAAGCATATTGAAACTGCGACGACCAACCTGATGTCGCATAGCAGTAATTTGGAAGTGTTAAAAATAACCGCGCACCCCACCTTTTGTGCGCGATGGCTGATTCCGGCACTGCACGGGTTTAGTCAGGAATATCCTTTAATTCGGCTGGAAATCAAAGAGCAGGTGGGACCATTTTTCTCTGAAGAGCATGATGTGGATATTGCGTTCTTATATGGTGAAGGGACGTGGTCGGGCATGAAAAATGTCAAATTGTTTGATGAGTACTGTGTGGCTGTTTGCCGCCCTGATTATTTGCAAGGTAAAGACTTACAACCGCAAGAGTCAAACAGCTATGTACTGCTACAGCTGAGTTCCCGCCCTAGCGCGTGGTATGAATACTTTAAGCAGCAACAAATTAGCTTAGATGGTACATTTGTAGGTCCACGCTTTGATACGTTTCATACCTGTATTTCGGCGGCCTTAATGGGCTATGGCGTTGCCTTGGTGCCGTTACGTTTGGTGGCTCCTGAGCTACAATCGGGTCAGCTGGTGATGGCTTGGCATTATGCGGCTAAGGGGAGAGGGGCTTACTATATGTCTTATCCATTATCGCTTGGCAACTCGCACAAGACCAAAGTAATGCAAGAGTGGATTGCACGCTACTTAGAGACGTCCAGTCAGAGTCAGGTGGAGTTAGCCAGTTTGCTTGGCATCACTTGTACGAGTGTCAGCCATGGATAACGACAGTAAGATGATTAACTGCTAAAAGCCAGTGGTGAAAAAAACAATCGCTCCAATCAGCCACGATGACAAAAAGGAATGCCCGCCCAACTATTATTCGTTTGCCCAAATCCTAGGTTTTTGTTGAAATGAGCGTCTAACTCAAGGAAGATGAGAGACGTTCATGGATTCGTTGTATAACGTTACCGATGCATTCACCATGGTGCATCCAGTAACCCTTAGCAAAGGTAAAAATGCGCACGTTTGGGATACGAATGGCAAGCACTATATTGATTTCGTCGGTGGTATCGGCGTATTAAATTTTGGTCATTGCCACCCACATATCGTTGACGCTATCATCGCTCAATCACAAAGCCTCATTCACTACGCCTACAATGCGGCAGGTCACCTGCCTTACCAAAAGCTCATGCCGAGACTTTGCGATTTAGTTCCTATTGCAGGTGAGCTTGCAGGCATGTTAACCAATTGCGGCGCCGAAGCAACCGAAAACGCGATCAAAATTGCCCGTATGAAGACTGGTCGTGTCGGTGTGATTGCTTTTGATGGCGGCTTTCATGGCCGTACCCTCGCAGCTGTCAACCTTAATGGTAAAGTGGACCCATATAAACGCGGTCTGGGCCCTCTTGCTGGCAGTGTCTATCATATTCCATTCCCAAGCCCTGACAATAATACCAGTGACCAGCAATCCATTGATGCTTTGCTGCGCCTGTTCGAAGTCGAAACCGATATTGGTAATATCGGCGCTATCATCGTAGAGCCAGTACAAGGCGAGGGCGGTTTTCAATTAATGTCACCAAAATTTGCTCAATACTTACGTAAGTTCTGTGATGATAATGGCATCTTGCTCATCATGGATGAGATTCAGTCAGGATTTGGGCGTACGGGTACACCGTTCGCCTTTAGTCATCTAGGTATCGAGCCCGATATGGTGTTGCTGGGTAAAAGTATTGCCGGCGGTCTACCATTAGGGGCAGTCATTGGTAAAGGCACTGTCATGAACGACTTGCCAAAGGGCAGCTTGGGCGGTACCTATTCTGGCAACCCAGTAGCATGTGCTGCTGCCAATGCCACGCTCGATATCATGGCAGAAGATGCCGTATGGGACTCAGCAGAACACTATCAGCAAACCATTGAAACCACTATTGAACAGTGGCAACAAGAAGGTTTAACACCTTGGTTATATGGTTTAACCGGTATAGGTGCTATGCGCGGCATTGAACTGCGTCATCCATCTCATGGTACGCAGCCAAGCGTGATGGCCTATATTTTAGTGGCAGCTCGCAAGCAAGGATTGTTATTGATGCCTAGTGGTAAATACCGCCATATTATTCGCTTATTACCGCCATTAACGATTGAGCCTGAAACCCTACAAGAAGGGCTCGATATCTTAAAAGGCATCCTAGCATCTATCCCAAATGAGCTGCCGATTCAATGAGTATTTTTGCTTGTAGCTTCTATTTGGCTACATAAAGCAGCCATCATTTTTAACTATTATTCATCTGTCATCATAACCAGTTTAAGGAGAATAACCGTGAGTTCAGAGCATCTAAGCTCAAACCAAAAAAATATGAGCAGTGACGATATCCGTTATCGTTTTTCGCTCGCTATGTCAAATATGTATCAAAAAGAAGTGCCGCTGTATACTGATCTTATGAATCTGGTCGCTGAGGTTAATCAGGATGTATTGGACAAGCAGCCTGAGATTTCTGAACAGCTTAAGAATACCGATGAAATCGATAGACTCAGCATGGAGCGCCATGGAGCGATTCGATTGGGTACTGCGGCAGAGCTTACGATGATGCGTCGTTTGTTCGCAGTTATGGGTATGCATGCGGTCGGCTACTATGATCTAGCGCCTGCTGGCGTGCCAGTGCATTCTACAGCGTTTCGCGCGATTGATACGGCATCGCTCAATAATAGCCCGTTTCGCGTATTTACCTCATTATTGCGTTTAGATTTGATTGGTGATGCGACGCTCAAGCAACAAGCCCAAGCGGCACTGGATGCGCGCTGTATCTTTACCGATGACGCGATCAAACTGATTGAAATTTATGAAAACGAGGGCGGTCTAACGAATGAGCAGGGTGAGCAATTTGTCCAAGAAGCGCTCGAGACCTTTCGTTGGCATGAGCAGTCGCCTATCTCGAAAGACATATATGAGCAGTTGGCAGCTCAACATCAACTGATTGCCGATGTGGTTGGGTTTAAAGGACCACATATCAATCATTTGACCCCAAGGACGCTAGATATCGATGCCGTCCAACAAGGTATGCAGAGCCGAGGAATTACACCAAAAGCGATCATTGAGGGACCGCCACGCCGTCACTGTCCTATTCTTTTGCGCCAGACCAGCTTTAAGGCATTAATAGAGCCAGTGAGTTTTAAAGGTGCTGACGGTCAGTATGAATCCGGTCAGCATACTGCCCGCTTTGGTGAGATTGAGCAGCGCGGTGTAGCCCTGACCCCAAAAGGCCGTGCGCTTTACGACCAATTGCTTAACGCCGCCCGCAAAAAGTTGGGTACGACCCCAAATGAAGACAATGCTGAGCAATATTATCGATTATTAAGCGAATCTTTTGCCGCTTTTCCAGACGATTATAAGACACTGCATCATGAGCAGCTTGCTTATTTCCTTTATCAAGTAGCTGATAAAGAGGCTTTTGCAAACCACATTATAGATTCACCGTCAAACGAGCTCTCTGCTGCCGATCTGCAAAGCCTGATTGAGCAAGATATCATTCTTATTGAGCCGATTGTTTATGAAGACTTTTTGCCTGTGAGTGCAGCCGGTATCTTCCAGTCCAATCTTCATAGTGATAGCGAGAACAGCTATGACGATCAGTCCAATAAGCAAGAATTTGAGCAAGCCTTAGGCATGCGTGTGCAAGATGAATTGGCATTATATGCGCAGCGGCAGAATGAGAGTCTACAGGCGTGTTTGGCCTCGTTACAACAAGTAGCTTAAAGCAACTTATGGTTAAAAGACAAAACAGTGGCGCTGTGAAAAACATTTTTTTAGAGCAGTGAGGTTTAATCCGCTTTAATACAATGAGAATTATATCAGTCAATATATTGATTCATTAAGATTTTATCCACTAAGTTTAGAATGCCATTCCAAAAATGAATGACAGCAAGAAATTTATTATTTTGCAACTTGAGCGACGGCAGGGTAGTTTATAGATCTGCACGGACGTAATGAAATACTATACAAAGGAGTCAGTATGATTAAGCAATACATGTCAGCCATGGGCGTCGACGAAAGCCAGTACCAAGCAGGCGATTTCGCAGTCCATAGCCCTATCGATGGTGAAGTCATCGGTAAGGTCGCTTTGCATCAAGTGAACGATGTCGACACACAAATACAAGATGCTAAAAAAGCCTTCAAAGAATGGCGTACAGTGCCTGCTCCTAAGCGTGGCGAATTGGTCCGTATTTTAGGCGAAGTGCTCCGTGAGCACAAAGAAGATCTAGGCGCGCTAGTTTCTCTAGAAGCCGGTAAAATCAAAGAAGAAGGTCTAGGCGAGGTCCAAGAGATGATCGATATCTGCGACTTTGCAGTAGGTCTATCTCGTCAGCTTTATGGTTTGACTATCGCCTCAGAGCGTCCTGGTCACCACATGCGCGAAACTTGGCAGCCACTCGGCGTCATCGCGGTCATCTCAGCATTTAACTTTCCTGTTGCGGTTTGGTCATGGAACACGGCGCTAGCCTTGGTCTGTGGTAACCCTGTCATCTGGAAACCTTCAGAAAAAACTCCTTTAACCGCCATCGCTTGCCAAGCGCTATTCGAAAAAGCTTTGGCCAAATTTGGTGATGCGCCTGCCAATCTATCTCAGCTCTTATTGGGTGAAGCCGATGTTGGTAATGCGTTGGTTGAGCATAAAGATGTGGCTCTCGTCAGTGCGACGGGCAGCACACGTATGGGCAGAATCGTAGGGCCAAAAGTCGCTGAACGTTTCGGTAAGTCTCTACTTGAGCTTGGTGGTAACAACGCCATGATCCTAACGCCAAGTGCTGATTTAGACCTAGCTTTACGTGGCATTCTGTTCTCAGCTGTTGGTACGGCAGGTCAGCGCTGCACTACGCTACGCCGTCTGTTCGTCCACGAATCTGTAAAAGACGACATCTTACCACGCGTAAAATCCGCTTATTCAACAGTGAGCATTGGTCATCCACTAGAAGGCAACTTGGTCGGTCCACTTATCGACGAAGATAGCTTCAATAACATGCAAGACGCCTTGACCAAAGCCCGTGCAGCCGGCGGTACAGTCACTGGTGGTGAGCGCGTCTTACAAGATAAGTATCCAAACGCTTACTACGTGACGCCAGCCATCGTTGAAATGGATGCGCAAAATGATGTCGTCCGTCATGAGACCTTTGCACCGATCTTGTATGTCATGACCTATACAGACTTCGACGAAGCTTTAGAGCTGCAAAATGACGTGCCACAAGGCTTATCTTCTTGCGTCTTTACCAATGACTTGCGTGAAGCTGAGCTGTTCTTAAGTGCCCGCGGTAGTGACTGTGGTATTGCCAACGTCAACATCGGTACCAGCGGTGCTGAGATTGGTGGCGCATTCGGCGGCGAAAAAGAAACTGGCGGTGGTCGTGAGTCAGGCTCTGATGCGTGGAAAAACTACATGCGTCGTCAGACCAATACGGTCAACTACTCAACTGAGCTACCACTAGCACAGGGTATTAATTTCGGTTAATGCAAGCCATAGTTGCTAATATAAAAGTGTGTTTTTAGCCAGTTAAGCGCGCGTTATGTGCGCTTAACTGCCCTTAGCATTACTTGTATCCTTTTAAATTCTGTTTTGAATCTACTTTTAGACCGTCAATAAGCCGCAAAAATAGCGGATAGCCGTTTTAATTAAGATTACTGTTTAACGCTTTATTTTTTAATCCCTTTAGTAATGAATGAATATCTTTCAAATATCTATTTTGATTGATGGCAATACTTTATTCTTTAACATGAATATTAAGTTATTGTTTTAATTGATTATTTAATATAAATGCATTGAGAGAAGTGACTTAGGTCACTAAATTGGTTTGCATCTGACCAATGAGCAACATCGTACGATAACTATATACCAATGGATTTGGTTTTAACTACTAGGATAGGTAGATATATTATGATTGCAGATAAACCCCACAAACCGCATGACCCTGATATCGAAGGTTATGATCCTTCTTCTAGCTTCCTGCTAGATATTGCCCCACTGATATTGACTGCCATTATTTTAATGGTGCAATTTTTTGTCTTCAAAGATTTTACTCCGCATATTCCGCTAGCATGTGGCATTTTGATCACCGGTCTGTTCATGAAGATACGTGGGCGCAGCTGGGAAGGTATGGAAGAGCGTTTCTTAAAGGTTGTGAAAATTGGTCTGCCTGCCATGATCATCTTGATGGGTGTAGGGATGCTCATCGGTGCTTGGATTATCGCCGGCACTGTACCCACTATTTTATACTACGGCTTTAGTGTTTTTTCTCCCTCCTCATTCCTAGTCTCTGTTTGTCTTATTTGTGCCATTATTTCAGTAGCAACGGGTACCTCATGGGGCACGGTTGGTACAGTCGGTTTAGCTATGATGGGTATCGGTCTGGGGTTAGGTATTCCTCCTTCGCTCACAGGTGGTGCCATCGTCTCTGGCGCTTTTTTTGGCGACAAAATGTCTCCGTTGTCTGACACCACGAACTTAACACCAGCCGCCGCCGGCGTGGATCTTTGGGACCATATCCGTGGCATGTTGCCGACGACTGTACCTGCCATGGTTACAGCTCTGATTCTCTATGCTTGGATTGGTATGAGCTACGGCGCAGATAATGTCGATCTCACCTCAATCAAAGAAATACAAACCTCATTAGCAGCGAACTATAATCTGAGCATTATTACTTTATTACCTGCTGTTGTCGTCGTCATTGCAGCTGTTATGAAAATGCCAGCCATTCCAACCGTATTGTCAGGTGTGGTAGTCGCAGGTCTTGTCGCATTCTTTATGCAAGGCGTCGGTGTCCATGACATCTTTAACGTCCTACAAAACGGTTTTAAAAGTGAGACCGGCTTTGCTGTGGTCGATCAACTGTTGTCTAAAGGTGGCGTGATGTCCATGACTTGGGTCGTGACCTTAACTATCTTTGCACTAGCTTTTGTCGGTTCAATTGAGCATTACGGTACATTAAAAGCCATCATGGCCAAAATCAACAACATGGTGAAATCGAGATTTGGTTTAGTGATTACGACTTATGCCAGTACCATCGGTGTTGGTACGCTTATCGGTGATGTCTATACCACGCTAGTCTTACCGGGTCGTCTGCTCAAAGATAAGTATAAAGAGATGGGTTACAAGCGCACGACGCTTACTCGCTCTATCGAAGATACGGGTACGCTGTTATCGCCACTTATTCCTTGGAACATGGGCGGTAGCTTTGTCGCGGCAACCCTAGGTATTGCGACCTTAACTTACGCGCCATTCGCCTTTGCCTGTTGGTTATCACCATTGTTTGGCTTGCTATGGGTCGTCTTAAATAAATTTATTCCTCGTGAAGAACCGACTGTCATCGATAACACAAGCACGCTCTCTACCGTAGAAAACGTATAATTTAGAAGGAACTTGAGATGTTGCAAGAGCAATGTTTGTGGAGCGTCACTGCGCCCAAAACTCACCACTACGATACTCTAACAATCGAAACGCAAACACGAGTTTGTATCATCGGCGGTGGTTATACTGGGCTGTCTGCTGCGATTCATCTGGCAGAGCAAGGCATCGCGGTGGTGTTACTAGAGAGTAAGATCATCGGTAGCGGCGGCTCAGGACGCAATGTGGGTTTTGTGAATGCCGGTACTTGGGCTCGTCCTGATGACCTCAATAAAATCATGGGAGAAGAGGTTGGTGAACGTTTAGGGACTGCGCTCGGTCATGCACCAAGTCTCGTGTTTGACATCATCGATCGCCATCATATTGATGCAAAGGATACGCGTACGGGCAATATCCATATGGCGCACAATGCCAAGGGTGAAGCCGATGTAGATATCCGCTACGATCAGTTGATACGTCGCGGTGTTCATGCCGAGGTATTGACCGGTGCGCGCTGTCATGAATACTGCGGGACAACCAGTATCAATAAAGCCTTGCTCGATCATCGTGCGGGCACTATTAACCCATCCGCATACGTCAATGGCTTAGCGGCAGCCGCGACTAAACTGGGCGTACGTATCTATGAGCACTCGGCGGTGACTTCAGTTGAGAAATCTGATGGTAATTGGTATGTGCGTACAGCTGATGCGGCGGTGAAAGCTGAAAAAGTCATCATCGCGACCAATGCTTATACTGAAGGCGAATGGACAGATATTAAAAAGACGTTCTATTTGGTTGATTACTATCAGATTGCCTCCGAGCCATTGACCGGCGAAGCGGCAGATCGAATATTGCCTTATAAAACTGGTGCTTGGGATACGCGCTTGGCCTTGTCTAGTATTCGCCGTGATAACGAGGGTCGTTTACTTCTTGGCACGGTCGGTGGCAAAGCCATGAAGTCCAAAAACTTTTATCAAAACTGGGCGAATGTCGTACAAAAGAGCTATTTCCCAGATCTGCCAGCATTTAAGTGGCAGTATGAGTGGTACGGTCACTTTGGCTTTACCCAAGACCATATCATGCGTATCTTTGAGCCAGAAGACGGTATCCTTGCCGCGACTGCATATAATGGGCGTGGGATTACTACGGGCACCATGATTGGTAAATGCTTTGCTGACTATATAATCTCAGGTGACCGCGACGTCTTGCCATTACCTTTTAAGACGATTAAAGAAGCTAAGGTGAGCATGTCTGGACTGCGTTCGGGCTATACGGAAATAGGGCTGACTTTGTATCATATGGGTCAATGTCTCAAAATCATAGCCTAGTTTTTTGACACAGTGTCTGGTGTTTATTTATTGCCGCCGCTGATTGGGCGGAGAGATTAAGTGAACGGCACACTGCTTTTATTTATTTGGAGTGTATATTGTGACTGATTTTTCAGCACTGCCTACTTTAGAAGCTGCACATATAGAAGCTGCGTATACAGAATCTGAGCATGCTTCAACCGTGCTAGCATTAACTCAGCAACTATTGTCTATACTGCAAGAGCAGCATGGTTATGATGTATCACAGATTAAGACAGATACTGTGAGCTTAGAGCATTGGGGTAAAGACTGGACCAAACATTTTGCGCCAGCACCCTCTGCGATCGTATTTCCTAAATCTACTGAGCAAGTCCAAGCCCTAGTAAAATTGGCAAATGAGCACAATATTGTCATCACACCGAGTGGTGGTCGTACCGGGCTATCCGCAGGTGCAGTCGCTAGCAATGGTGAGATAGTCGTCAGCCTAGATAAGATGAATAAAATTGGTCAGTTCTATCCGGCTGATCGTTTGGTAGAGGTGGAGGCCGGTGTGATTACTGAGCAGCTACAGCAGTTTGCCGAAGCGCAGGGTTTGTATTATCCGGTTGATTTTGCCTCAGCAGGTTCAACTCAGATCGGTGGTAATATTGGTACCAATGCTGGCGGGATTAAAGTGATTCGCTATGGCATGACCCGTCAATGGGTAATGGGTCTCACCGTCGTGACGGGCAAAGGCGATATCCTAAAACTAAACCGAGGCATGATTAAAAATGCCACTGGCTATGATTTACGTCAATTATTTATTGGCGCTGAAGGCACATTAGGTATCGTCACCGAAGCACAAATGAAGCTCGACCGTCCACCCCAAGATTTGACCGTGATGGTGCTCGGCATGGATGAATTTGACCATGTCATGCGAGTCTTATCAGCTTTTCAGGCACAAATTGATTTGACTGCGTTTGAGTTCTTTGATGAGGTAGCGATTGAGAAATTAATGGCGACTGAGCATGTGCAAGAGCCGTTTGACGCTCGAACCAAATACTACGTTTTATTAGAATTCGAAGCGCCGTATGAGCCAATTATGGATAAGGCAATGGCTATCTTTGAAGACTGTATGGAGAATGGTTGGATAGTCGATGGGGTAATGAGTCAGAGTATGGCTCAGGCGATGGACTTGTGGAAGCTGCGCGAGTATATCTCTGAGACGATTTCAGTATTCACGCCGTATAAAAATGACATATCAGTACTCATCAGCCATGTGCCAAACTTTATCCATGATATAGAAACGATCGTAAACGCCAAATATCCAGATTTTGAGATTTGCTGGTTTGGACATATTGGTGATGGCAACTTGCATCTTAATATTTTAAAACCAAAGAATTTATCGAAAGATGAGTTCTTTGAGCAATGCCAAACGGTGAATGATTCTATCTTTGAGGTAGTGCAGCAGTATGGTGGTTCGGTCTCAGCAGAACATGGCGTGGGTATGACTAAAAAGTTTTATCTACACTATAGCCGTAGCGAAACCGAGATTGATTATCTGCGTGAGATTAAGAAGGTACTCGATCCCAATGGTATTATGAATCGCGGCAAGATTTTTGATCTCTAGGTGAGTGGTATCATAGTCAAATATGACTTATTTTTAATAAAAACTATAAGGAACTCTCATGCATATTTTAGACAGCAAAACGGTAAAGAGTCAATTGACAATGACCATGGCTATCGACTCGATCGAGCAGCTGTTGACCCTACAAGCGCAGCATCCAGAGTGGATTAAGTGCCCTGAGCGCTTGGTCATTCCGACTTTCACTGCCAGTGATAAAAACAGTGGCTCCCATCTATCGATGCCTTCAGTATTGTTCGACGGTCATGAAGAATTTGCTATCGTTAAACTGGTCACCATTTGTCCAGATAATCCAAAGCGCAATCTACCGACGACTACCGCTGTGGTGAGTGTCTCAAACAATGATACGGGTGAAATCCTTGCCTTCATGGACGGTGTCTACGTTACTCAAGTACGTACGGCAGCGCTATCAGGTATCGCAAGTAAGTATCTAGCAAAGCCAGATAGCCAGCAAGTGTCAGTCATCGGCTGTGGCGGAATGGCGTATGAGCAGCTGAATGCTGTGCTCACTGTATGTCCAAATATCAAAAAGGTAATGCTATGGAATCGAACCGCTAAGGGTGCAAATACTTTTAAAACACAGTTTTCTGAACAGTATCCAGAATGGTCGGTCACCATCGAAGTCTGCGAAGATATCGCGAGCGCTGTAAAAGATGCCGATGTGATTAACTTGGCGACACGTGCAACCGAAGGCTTGTTTGAGATAAACCAAATTAAAGCCGATGTACATATTAATGCGGTAGGCGCTTATCAACCTGAGATGAAAGAAGTCAGTGATTCTGTCATTGAAGCCTGCTCACATGTCTTTATCGATGATATCGCGGGCGGACGTCATGAAGCGGGCGATTTAATTCAAGCAGATGCTGCTGAGGGTTGCAGTTGGACTTGGGAGGATTTAAGTGGCGATTTAGCTGACTTGGTCACAAAAAATATTACTATCAATCAAGGTAAAAAAGGCATCACCCTGTTCAAATCTGTTGGGGCTGCCAGTTTTGATGCGGCAGTCGCTTTGAAAGTTGCTCAAAAAGCTAAAAACGAAGGTTTGGGTCAGCTGATTACTTGGGGGTAGTGATATGCGCTATGACGTTATTGTGATTGGTGCCGGCATAGTAGGAACCTCTATTGCTTGGCATCTGCAGAAAAACAATGCTCAAGTTCTTTTGCTAGATAAAAAACGACCAGGAGAAGAAACTTCCTATGGTAATGCCGGTATCATTACAAGAGAGGCGGTAAATACAAAACCGTTCCCTAGAAGTTTTAAGGAGATATCTAGAATACTACCCAATAAAAGTGCTGATATTCGATACCGTTGGTCTGCAATATATCGTCTTCAGCGCCCGTTATTACAGTATTGGATTCACTCAAGTCCAAAAAACGTTAAAAAGATCGATGACGAGTGGGCTACGCTCATTCAGCATTGCACAGACGAGCATGAGCCTATGATTAGAGCGTCAGGCGCTGATGAACTGGTCAGTAAAATAGGTTGGATTGAGCTTCATCGTCATTCATATAGCTTTGAAAAATCAATTAATAAAGCGGTAAAAGCGGCGGATAAAGGCGTGGAGTATCAGGTTCTATCGCTAGCAGAGCTCCAAGCGCTAGAGCCAAATGTGAAATTTACAGATTATGTCGGTGGTATACGCTGGAAAAACTCTTGGCAGATAAAAAATCCCGGCAGTCTTGTGAAAGCATATGCTAAAAATTTTGAAGCAATGGCAGGAGAGATAAAAAAATCCACTGTAAAAAATATGATACAGACAGAAGAGGGCTGGCAGGTCATTACCGATAGCGAAACCTATTTATGTCAGAATTTGGTCATTGCTGCTGGTCCTTGGTCAGCTGATCTCATTAAGCCGTTGGGTTATGAAATCCCTCTATTTCCTATGCGTGGCTACCATCAACACTTTAAAAGCACCGACCAAAACGCATTTTCTCACAGCTTATTTGATGTAGATAAAGGGTTTGTGATGGGCACAATGGATCAAGGTGTGAGAATCACGACTGGCGCTGAAATGGCACTGTTAGATGATCCAAAAGACTTTAATCAGCTAGACACTGTACTGGCTTTTGCAAAAAAAGTGTTGCCGCTTGATGCTGCTGTTGAATCTGAAGCATGGTGTGGGACAAGACCATGCATGCCAGACATGAAGCCAGTTATTGGGTCTGCATCAAAACACGATAATTTATGGTTTGCTTTTGGTCATGCTCATCAAGGTCTGACACTTGGACCGGTGACAGGACGTCTCATTGAAGAGATGATTCACGGTAAGCCATTATTTATTGATGCTCAGCCGTTTAGTAGTAAACGCTTCGATTCCAATCTTTAATAAACGTACCTTTTAACCCCGCTAGACCACCTTTTTAATGTCCTTTACAGACTTAATATTTATTAAGTCTGTCGTCAAAACATCCGCTACCCCCTCCTTTTTCTACTATAAAACTAGCAGCATGAATTTTATTCATGTTATGTTTAAATAGTATCGTTTTTATTCATGTAATGTTTTAGGTATGATTCATCCCATACAGAAATTCGGTTTTATCTCAGTTAATGAGATTAGGGTAGGGGATTACCATGAGTAAAAAATTTACATATTCCATCTCAAGCATTCGTTTTGATGAAAACTATCAACCTGCAGACAGCACCCGTCTGACGACAAATTTTGCAAATTTGGCGCGTGGCGAGAGTCGTCAAGAGAACTTACGCAAAACGCTGACTATGATAAATAATCGTTTTAATGATCTAGCACATTGGGATAATCCGACAGCCGACCGTTATTCTGTTGAAGTTGATATCATTTCTGCCGACTTGGATATTGAAGGCAATGATCATACATTCCCAGTCATCGAAACGCTAAAAACAACGATTATTGATCATAAAGAGAACAAACGTATTGACGGTATGATCGGCAATAGCTTCTCCTCTTATGTGCGTGATTATGATTTTAGCATCGTATTGCCAGCACATTTCGATAACCATCCTGCATCGCCACCACCAGCCGATTTTGGCGATTTGCACGGTAAACTGTTTCAACATTTATTGAACTCAGAGGCTTACCAAGCCAATTTTAATAAACAACCGGTGATTTGCCTAAGCGTTTCAAGTAGTAAAACCTATCATCGTACGGGCAATCAGTATCCTGTATTAGGGATTGAATATAGACAAGCTGTCTGCGCTTTGAACAAAGGATCATTGACCGATGAATACTTTTCCAAAATGGGCTTGACGGTGCGCTATTTTATGCCTGCTGGTAGTGTGGCACCTTTAGCATTTTATTTTTCTGGTGACTTGCTGACGGATTATACCGATCTTGAGCTAATCAGTGCGATCAGTACCATGGAGACCTTCCAAAAGATTTATCGACCTGAAATTTACAATGCCAACTCGAGCGCAGGGCAAGTCTATCAGCCGAGTTTAAACTACCAAGATTATTCACTGACGCAAATTGTCTATGACCGCGCAGAACGCAGCCAAATGGCGGTGACGCAAGGTAAGTTCACAGAAGCGCAATTTATCAAGCCCTACCAAGACATTCTTGAGGAATGGGCGGCAAGTTATGATGTTGCAAGTGAGACTGTTCAAAGAGAAGTAGGTCAAAAAGAAACGGCTAAAAAACAGGCAGCCTAAGCAATCTAACTCTAGCCAAAATATAAAATATGAATGAATAAGAAGATGAATCCCATGACAATATTATTACCGACACAAAAATTGTTACCGACGTCAACTGCGGGCAGCTTACCGAAACCTTCTTGGCTTGCCGAACCTGAGAAAATCTGGTCACCTTGGGCATTAGAAGGGGAGCAATTGTTTGAAGCCAAACAAGATGCGCTACGTTTAACATTGCAAGAACAGCGACATGCAGGGATTGATATTGTCAGTGATGGCGAGCAGACGCGTCAGCATTTTGTCACTACCTTTATTGAACATCTTGATGGCGTCGATTTTGAGAATCGAAAAACCGTTAAAATTCGTGATCGTTATGAGGCAAGTGTGCCGTCAGTCATTGGGGCGGTGAGCCGTCAAAAGCCTGTATTTGTTGAAGATGCGAAGTTCTTACGTCAGCAAACCGACCAGCCGATCAAATGGGCACTGCCTGGTCCGATGACGATGATTGATACGTTATATGATGGTCATTATAAAAGCCGTGAAAAATTGGCGTGGGAATTTGCTAAAATCTTGAATCAAGAAGCCAGAGAATTAGAGGCGGCTGGGGTGGATATCATCCAGTTCGATGAGCCTGCTTTTAACGTATTCTTCGACGACGTCAACGACTGGGGTATCGCTACTTTAGAGCGTGCCATTGAGGGTTTAAAGTGTGAGACGGCAGTGCATATTTGCTACGGCTACGGCATCAAAGCCAATACTGATTGGAAAAAGACACTGGGTTCAGAGTGGCGTCAATACGAGCAAGCCTTTCCAAAATTGCAGCAGTCTAATATCGATATTGTCTCGTTAGAGTGTCAAAACTCACATGTACCGATGGATTTGATAGAACTCATTCGCGGTAAAAAAGTGATGATTGGTGCCATTGATGTGGCAACCAATACCATTGAAACGCCTGAAGAAGTTGCCGATACACTACGCAAAGCCCTGCAATTCGTCGATGCGGACAAGCTTTATCCTTCGACCAACTGCGGCATGGCACCTTTATCGCGCCAAGTTGCACGCGGTAAGTTGAACGCGTTAAGCGCAGGCGCAGCAATCGTGCGTCAAGAGCTGACAGCTTAGGATTTACCGACTAAACTTATGCAAAATTTAGCTTTTATAGGTTGGGTCTTTAACTCCGCCTATAAAAGCTTGTTTAAACTTATGAGTGACCTCAGTTATCAATGTACTTACCGACTTAACATTTAGGATTGCAGCAATGAGTAAAGATGTGATTGAAGCAACCGACTTTAGAGATGCCATGTCTTTGTTGACGACCGCCGTCAATGTGATCACCACCAAAGGCAGCTCAGGTGCTCATGGGTTTACTGCCTCGGCGGTATGTAGCGTTACCGATACACCCCCAACCTTGCTGGTCTGTATGAATCAAACGGCTCGCTCACATGCTCATTTTCTTGAAAACAAAACCTTGAGTGTTAATGTGTTGGGTGCACAGCATGAATCTATATCCAATGCTTTTGCTTCTAAATTATGCTCAGAAGAGCGCTTTGGGCACGGTGCTTGGACGACATTAGCTACAGGTGCGCCTATTTTAACAGATGCATTGGTCAGTTTTGACTGTGAGATTGAAGACATTCAGCAAGTTGGCACGCACAGTGTCTTTATGTGCCGAGTTGTCGCCATCAAACAAGGCTATCAACAAAGCAGTGCTGATGAAAGCTTGGTTTATTTCAACCGTGCTTACCATCAAGTAGGTCAGGTAGAAATCGTTTAAGCTGACTTTCTGACATTGATTATCTAATGGTCATTTAACTATAGTCAGCTCAATATCAAGAAAATACAGTGAAACTGGAATGAATTTTTTGTAGCCTCTGTCGGCGTAGGCACAGCAAGCTAGAAAAATTTGTACCAGTTTCACCTTGTCAGATAACGTATCCATATTATTTAGCATCGACTATAAAACTATCATTTAACCGAGAAGTAACTATCCTGTGGAACTAATCATTTTCTTAATAATAGGCGCGCTAGCAGGATTTGCTGCGGGGCTTTTTGGTGTGGGCGGCGGCACGATTATCGTACCACTATTATTTATCGTTTTTACCCAAATGGATTACAGTCCTGACAGCATCATGCATTTGGCGTTAGGTACGTCACTGGCGACCATCATTGTCACCTCTATCAGCTCGTTGATGGCGCATAATAAAAAGGGCGCCGTCATGTGGCCGGTCTTTAAAAACCTAGCACCCGGCTTAGCGATTGGTTGTTTTTTAGGGGCAGGCATTGCAGGACAGATATCTGGGCTATATCTTCAGCTTATCGTTGGCTTGTTTTTGCTGTGGGTCGCTTATAAGATGTTTTTCGGTGGTCAAAAACAGGTCGTTAGTCATGCTAATGATGTCGCTGGCGCTAATACGGAACTGCCCTCAAAACCTAAGCAGCTAGCGGCAGGCGGAGTTATTGGTATTGCTTCTGCCATTTTTGGTATTGGCGGTGGTAGCTTAACGGTGCCTTATTTAACTCGTTACGGTGTGGTCATGCAAAAAGCCGTTGGCACGTCAGCAGCGTGTGGCTTGCCCATTGCCATCGCTGGAGCATTAGGCTTTATGTTCTTTGGGATGCAGCAACAAGTTGATGTGCCCAATACCGTTGGCTTTGTGCATATTTATGCCTTTTTAGGGATTAGTATCATGAGCTTTTTCACTGCGAAGCTAGGTGCAAAAGTCGCCCATATACTATCACCAGAGCTTTTAAAAAAATGCTTTGCGATATTATTAACCGTGGTTGGGTGTTATTTCCTTTTTAAAGGACTGATTTAGGTATTCATAGCCGTTCCTCTAAAAGGCAAAGCTTGCGAACTGAGCTACCCAAAAGCACATAGTGAAATGCATTATCATGATCTAAATAATTCGAAGCATGACAACCTAGGAAACAATGTTGAGACAGTAGCTTAGTCGTGCTTGGGCGGTACAGAATATGTGCCAACAACATGCGCGACCAAGTCGCTAGAGCCTTCTGAGTACAAGGAAACCTCACCTACAATGAGCGTGCGCCCTACCTTTAGCAAGGTGCACTCAGCAATAATACGCGCTTCTGCTGATGGTTTACGCAGAAAATTGATGGTAAGGCTTGTTGTTACTGTCAGCGCTACAATGCCAATCTTACCAAGTATCGCCACATAGAGTGCGACATCAGCAATGCTCATCAATACAGGGCCAGAGACCGTACCACCAGGACGTAGCTCGTCTATACCGACCTCATGTGATAAGGTTGAGCGATTATCGCCTACGGCTTCTACTTTGCACTTGGTTTGAGGAAACTCTAATGCCATAAAGGCCGCTATTTCTTCTTTGGTCGCAGACATACATACTCCTGTTGTTTAATTATTCTTGTTATTAACTATCTTTTCTTCGCACTCAAGTTCATTGGTTCGATTAACACAACTAGAATCGATAAAATTGGTATCGATTCTAGTTTCTTACTATAAATGGGTAGTAGATAGATATATTTTCGATACTGACTCAATATTTTTAGTGGCGTATTCTTAAACTAAGGCGTACCAGCATGACCCACTTTAACTGGTGTAGATAGCATACGCCCTTTAGTTTCAGCGGTGCGTGACGCTTCATTCCAGTCAGGTGCTGCACACATAAACAATGTTTTGCCATCTTTTCCGCCAAGAGCAACCGCAAAAATGCCGTCAGGTGCCGTATCAACGGTTTCTAAGATTTCGCCCCCTTCTTTAATACGAACAGTACGTTGGTTCAAGGTATCTGCAATCCAAACAGCGCCCTCGCTATCTAAGGCAAGACCATCAGGTAAGATGCTGGCGCTTTCTATACGTACTCCTAAATTTGGCTCGTCTCCTAACTCTCCAAAGTTAGCAAAGTCACGTTTTTCTCCTAAAGTGCCGTCTTTATTAATATCGAACTGTGAGACTTTATTGCCAAATAGTTCATTAACGATTAATGTCTTTTCATCCGCAGAAATGACCATGCCATTCGGAAAGGCCAAACCTTCTGCCACAACCTGAGAGGTACCATCAGGTCTCACCAATACAAGACCAGTGTGTTTATGATCAGCACCACCCATCAGATCAAAACCGAAGTTTCCAACATAAGCGTTGCCATTAGGCGCAACGACCATATCGTTAGCATGCCCCTCACAATGCTTCCAGATATCAGCGTGAACAACTAATTCGCCATTGTCCTCTAAACGTAACACTTTACGATCTTTCATAGAGACAATGAGCATACGACCGTCAGGAAGCCAGCCTAAGCCAGATGGCTGCTGTTCTACATGGACAATCTTTTCTGCAACGCCTTCATCATTAACACGATAAACGCCTTTGGTATAAAAATCGACAAACCATAAAGCGTTTTTATACCAACGCGGTCCTTCTAGGTAATGGAATCCATCAACCACCACGTCTAACTCATATTTTGACATAACTATCTTCCTTGATTTATAGACAAAATTATTTAAGAAATTTGCTGCTTATTAGAGTATTTCTTGGTAGATCATTTTTACTTCCTCTAAAGACATATCCATTGGATTGGTTTCAATGAGACGAGCATAGGTATTAATGACCATATCAGCTAACGCGGGGATATCCTCTGCCGTTATATCTAGCTCATTTAAGCGATATTTTAGACCGCTTGTTTTCAAGAAGTCTTTTAGTTGATTAATAAATTGATGGGCAGCCTCTATGTCAGTCATGCCCGAAGTGTCGATAGGCATCACCGCACGAGCAAGTTCTGCGTAAAGAGGGGCTGCTACTGGTAAGTTGAAAGTAAATACACCGCACATCACGAGCGCATTAGCATGCCCATGCGGTACATGAAAGTTAATGCTAAGTGGGTAGGAGAGTCCATGTACAGCTGCTACGGAAGCATTGACAAAAGCGATACCAGCTAGCGTTGAACCCAATAACATTTCAGCACGAGCATCAATATCATCGCCGTGATGGAGCACTGTATAAAAGTTACTCCATAGCATTTGCAAACCTTTAACAGCCAACGCATCTGAAATGGGGTTCTTTTTGGTGCGACTTGTGTAAGCTTCGATGCAGTGAACCATCGCATCTAGGGCAGTGGCAGCAGTAATATGGCGAGGAAGCTTGAGAGTTAGCATCGCATCTAAAATCGCGACATCAGGTAGGATTTTAGGCGTGTATATGGCTTTCTTGCTGCCATCCTTTGCTGTGATTACAGATACGAAAGTAGCCTCTGCGCCAGTACCTGCAGTAGTGGGGATCGCAAACAACGGCATTTTTTTAAAACCACTAATATCTGCCTCTAAGAGCTCATTAACCGAATGAAAGTCATTGGAATATAGCGCGACAATTTTCGCGGTATCGATAGGGCTGCCGCCTCCTAAACCGATGACCAGATTACACTGGTTCGCTCTGGCAAGTTCAATAGCTTCTTCGACGACTTCAATAGGGGGATCAGCAACAACTCTGTCGAAAATAACAACATTAATACCAGCCTGCTCTAAAGACTCTTGTGCGATATCGACGTATCCTAAATCAGAGATGCCAGCGTCTGTAATAATAATGGCAGATGTCGCGTCGTACTGTTTTGCTAAATCCCCTAGCTTCTGGCGCATACTGTCAGCTTCGCTAACAATGTGTCCATTAGTATAAAACTCCATCCCTGTCATTCTATTCTTCCTTGTGTAGATGAGCGATTATTTTTGTGTATTTATAGCCTTTAGATAAATCGCATGTATAAAGTCTTAGTATTAACTCAATCACGCTACAGTGTATATCTATTAATTGGCACTTTTTGTAAGAATATTTCTTTATTAAAAGCATTAAATTCTATCGAGATATTACTCGCTATTCCTTTAGCTTTTTGAACCTTTGACATCATTAATAAGCTTTATCGAAGCTATCGCAATCTATAGGACTCTGGATATATTTCTAGGTTTCTTCCCATCTCTACTGAAATGGGCACTGAATTTCCTATATAATACGAGCCATCTCGTTGTTGATGATCCATTCAATTTAGGCTTTTTTCTGAACAAGAAAGGCTTTTTATTAGGTAAAAACGGTGCTTTATGTTTAACGCTTCCTCGACTCGTTTAAATAAATACATCAGTGAAAGCGGTATTTGCTCCAGGCGAGACGCTGACCGCTTTATTGAACAAGGTAATGTATACCTCAATGGCAAGCGTGCTGCAGTAGGCGCGCAAGTGGTTGCTGGAGATACGGTGAAAGTCAACGGGCAGCTCATTGAGCCGAAAGAAGCTGATGACTTTGTTTTTATTGTATTAAATAAGCCAGTCGGCATTGTGAGCACCACGGAAAGCTCCGAGAAAAACAACATTGTTGATTTTGTGAGACATAGCGTACGTATTTTCCCGATTGGGCGTTTGGATAAAGATTCTCAGGGCTTAATCTTCTTGACCAGTAATGGTGATCTAGTCAATAAGGTATTGCGTGCTGGGAATAACCATGAAAAAGAATATTTGGTGACGGTGAATAAACCGATAACGGATAATTTTATCGAAGGTTTGGCTGGTGGCGTGCCAATGCTTGGGAAGATGACGAAAAAATGCCCTGTCACTAAGGTGTCGCCTAACGTGTTTAACATTACGCTAGTGCAAGGTCTGAATCGTCAAATTCGCCGTATGTGTGAGCATTTTGGCTATGAAGTTGTGAAGCTTGAGCGTACACGGATTATGAATGTAAGCCTTAAGGGTACGCCCGTTGGAGACTGGCGAGACCTGACGCCAAAAGAGTTGTCTGTTTTACTTAACTCTATAGAAAATTCTTCTTCGCAAGACAGTAAACCGGCTAAGAAATCTCGTAATGCACCACGAAAAAATCCTCGTGCCGATGACTCGTCAAAAGCAAAGTCGTCTTCAAAACCAGCGGGTGCGGCAAAGGGAAATAAAAAACACTCCAAGGATGATGCTAGAAAACCAGCGGGTTCTAAAGGTAGAGATGGGCGTCCTGCTGGTCGTGGTAAGCCGTCAGGGGGTAATGGTAAGTCTGGAGGCAATGGCAAACCTGCTACAAATGGCAAACGCCCTTCAAAAGGTCGTGGTTCTTCGCGATAGTAAGTTTTCACAGTGTGACTGCTTTGTTTATTTCTGAAATGGCAGTAAGCTAAAGAACTTTAGTCTTAACGGGATAATATTATGTTTAAAATAAAAGTAGAGCGCATTGTCAAAAAACCAATTGATGAGGTATTTGAAGCACTGAGCGACCATGCCAGTTATGGCTCATTTAAAGCGGTCGGTGTAGCTAAGTTGGTGAATGAAGGTGACGAGGAGCGCAATGGCGTTGGGGCTTTACGTACCATTAAAACGGGACCTGTTAAGTTTTGGGAGCGAATTACGGCATTTGAGCGTCCTACTCATATGCAATACCAGATTGAAAAATCTAAACCTATAAAAATGCAACATGATAAAGGCGTCATTGATTTAAAAGACTTGGGCGATGGCACTACACACGTGACTTGGGTATCTGAGGGTCGATTGACTGTACCATTGCCATTACTCGGTCGCCTATTTGACCGTCAAATGCAGAAACAAGGAACCATAGGGTTTAGTAGCATACTCAAATCTATAGAAAGCCGCTAATCTAGTGGCAATTTTTGGTTTTATCTTGGGTTTTTGTCGTGTTTGTTATGGTTTGCTCTGAGCGTCGCTGACTGAGTTCGAGCAACCTTTGCTACTATTAATCAGTCTTTTCCTTTATCAATCTCGTTCTTAGCTGCTTCAATCTCGTTAAAGCGTGCTAATTGCTCTGGTGTTGCTTTTTGTTGATGCTTCTCTTTCCACTCAGCATAAGGCATACCATAAACAAGCTCGCGCGCATCTTCGTATTC
>Ga0136557_1000436_pt1 | contig 31786 bp, 28 predicted proteins | sample AntRauTorckE6832_FD_104796 | JGI IMG/M metagenome (GOLD analysis project Ga0136557, IMG submission 104796) | Saline lake microbial communities from Rauer Islands, Antarctica - Metagenome Torckler E6 #832 | ecosystem: Environmental > Aquatic > Non-marine Saline and Alkaline > Saline | place...
GATGTCTTTCTCATTTCCGACATTGTAAAGAACTATTCGCTTGCCGAAGGAAACAAGTACCTGCTGGAAGAACGCGACGGTAAACTGGTAGAAGATTGCTTTGACCACGAACTCATTCTTGTTGTGCGAGAAGCCGACGGTTTGGTTCTTTTAACCGGTTGTGGTCACAGTGGAATACTCAATATGGTCCAAACCGTGGAGGATGCCTTTGAGGGAGAACCTGTCAAAGCGGTGATTGGTGGTTTTCATCTAGCCTTACAGGCGGGAAAGCCACGAATAGCTGGAACCAGGGACGATATAATCCATATTGCCGATACACTTCTCCAACATGGAGTTCACAAGGTTATTACCGGTCATTGTACCGGGGCAGATGCGTGCAGCATTTTGGAGCAAGAGCTTGGAGAGCAATTTGAGGCCCTCACTACGGGCTCCAGACATACCGTTTAGAATACATTATGGACTAGAGATTATACCAGAGGTCGTCGCATATGACACAAGAACTGAGTAAAGAACGACGAGACTTTCTTACAAAGGATTTTGCCAGAGGGTTTGTCAAATTTTGCGGAATTGAGGCAGTACAAATAGAGCGTGGATTCTTTCACTCCAGAGGAGTAATCAAAGAGCATCACCAAACGCAGGATGGTTTTATTCATGCTGGACTGATTGCCACCATGTCCGATCATACAGCGGGCTATGCCGCGTATACCCTGGTGGATGAAACCAGCAGAATTTTGACCGTCGAGTTCAAGATTAATTTTTTAAAGCCCGCCCATGGCACTATGTTACACTGCAAATCAACAATAGTCAGCCAGGGAAAGCAGATAATAGTTGCGCAATCAAGTGTTTTCGATATCCGCCAATCACAGGAAAACACACAGGAAAAAATGGTATCGAGAAGCACCGTTACATTGATGGTTGTAGATGCAGCACGACTAAGCGGCTGAAAATCAATTGAGTGACGTAACTGCTCACAGGGCACCAGATCTTTCCACGATCAGCCTGGTTTACGTATGACCAATATGCTTCACCAGTCTGATCGCGAAAATCTCCGGCACCCTGCAAGCAGTTACAAATACCGGGGGTAGTTATATTACGTCGCTTCCCCCATAAGTAGTTGCGAATTTTTCGAGGATACCGCAATCCGTCATCGATCAGGCAGGTTGCTTTGCCTTCGTGCCGCGTTTCTTTTTCTTGGTCAATTCTTCCGGTGTAACCAGGGTGGATTTAAGATTTTCGACCTGTTCCGCCTGTATGGTTGTGTTCATCTCCAGACCAAGGTGTTGTTCATCAATATCCAGGCATAATCCAAGGAGCTGGGGGTAGAGCAGTACCGGCAGGACATCACCTGGCTGAACGGCAATGTTTGGCTGGGTGGTGTCAAACTGCAGGTGGCAGTAGGCGCAGATGGGAGTGATATACTGGGCCCCGGCTTTTTTGGCGCCTTCGATTTTCTCGTTGAGCAGATCGTGGCTAAGCTGGTCGTTAATACCTGCAAGGGCGGCCCCGCAACACTCCAGCTTGCCCTGCCACTCCAGATTTTTTGCTCCGGTTGCGTTGACCAGGGCATCGGTTATACGGGGCACAAAGGAGTTGTCGAACCTTGTGATCTCCCGGGGGCGCAAGACATGACAGCCCTGGATGACAGCGATATCGAGATCCTTGACCGTATACTTCATTTTTGCGCTCAAGGCTTCAACGCCGATTTCCGAGTAGAGCACGTCGAGATAATGATGCACCTCCACCTTGCCGGTGTACTGCAACCCTTCCTTGGCCAGGATGGTGTTGATCTCTTCTACCAGTTCCGTGTTGGAAGTCAGCACATTTTGGGCCTTCATCAGACTGGCATAACAGCAGTTGCAGATGACGATGATGTCAAGACCTTCTTTTTCAGCAACTGCGAGGTTGCGCGCCGAAGGAAGGATAGCGGCTTTTTCATCGACATTTTTCACTGGATAGCCGCAGCAGGTGAAGGCGCGTACGTCCACCAGTTCAATATCAAAGGTTGCCAGGACAGCAGTGGTGGCCGTTGCGTATTGTTCAATCCGCGCGGGGATGTTGCACCCCTGGAAAAAAGCATATTTCATTTTTTCTCTTTTGCCTCGATTGCATTGATAGCTTTATTTTTCAGCCTGTAGAAGATATCGGTCAGCTCCACACCGTTAGGGCAGTGTTCCTGGCACAGGTAGCAGGTGGAGCATTTCCAGATCATCCGTGCCCCAAGAGCCATATCCTGGTTCCCGATGCCAAGGCTGAAGATGATTTGATGGGGCATCATGTCAAGCGCTTCCGCGGGAGTTTCATATCTTCTCACAACAGGGCAGATGTTTGTACATCTCTGGCACGAATAGCAGCTTTTAAAGGTGGTGTTGCCACGCAGGGAATCGAACTCCTGTTTTTTAGAAAGCGTCAATGGGCCGCTGATTCCAGGCAAAGATGTGAAGGTTTTTTCAAACAAATTCTGCACCTTGTGGAGCGCATGGGCATGCTTGGGAACATACGTGTGAAGCAGTGACAGAGGAAAAGAGAAATGGCTGAGCATGGAGGTCTCGACCGCCCCGGTGTTCAGCAGATAGTAGCGTGAGTTGATAAAAAGGTCTCTGAGGTTTATGCCGGAGGGGCAGATGTCGGTACAGCGATCACAGCTGGTGCAGATGTACAGCCCCTGCTGCAGTCGTTTACGGGTGCGTGGGTCAACCTCCTTGCCGGCGGCAATCTTTTTGAGATACTGTACTTTTTTGGATGGCAGGATGAATTCGTTGTCGAAGGATTCATAGAACATCTGTGACGAGCATTCAACTGTACATGCACCACAATGGGTGCAGGCGGTAAGACCGATAAGCTGGCGGTTCAGGGCGTTGACCGGGTCATCGCTTTCTTTGCCCATGACTCGATTGATGGCAAGGCTCAGTGGTGCTGAGATAATGTGGAACATTTTGGAAAACGGCAGCCAGGCAAGCAACCCCAGGCAGGCGATTATATGGACAAACCGGAAAAAGGTAACCACACCGGCATCACCAATAGCGGCAGCCATGGGGCCTATGGCCTTGGCAATGGAAAAACTCACGAAAGCGTTGGTGTTGCCGGCGTGGCACTGGATACAACTGCTCCATTCATTTGCTTGGCGGCCCGTTTCCAGCAAATCCGGGGGGACGGGCGTGTCGACATTTGGTGAATGCAGGCCATTTTCAGCTACCCAGTAGGCTTCCAGTGCCTTTGCCTCCTCACCTTCAAGCATGCCGTAGTCGTAGGTCATGGATTCATAGATGGAATAGGAGGAGATCTTGCTGCCTTCAAGAAGAAAGCCCGAAACCATGATAACCGCGATAAGAACCAGAGCGGTCCAGTCACTGGGGTAACTTGTAAAACGCTGTTTTTTTATAGTTATTCTGCGATAGACGGCCATACCGACCCCAATGAGCGCCAACAGCCCGAAGACATTGCGCAATGTCAGCGAGGGGTTGAGGGTGGAAACATATTCACTGCCGAAGAGAGAAAAAGTAAAATTGCCAAAGGCATGGCTTAACAGAAGCACAAGAAACCCAAAGAAAATAAAAGCATGTGTGAGCCAGCGGTATATGCTTTTATCCAGAATGCGTTTCTGCAAAATAATGTCGATGAAAAATGACTGGATAACCTTGATGATTTTAGTGCTGCATACAACACCAAAGGTGCCTGACACACCCTTCGCAAGCCGTCGGCCAAGCGGTATTTTTTTACCCGATGTTTTCTCACCTTTTACATCATTTGGATCAATGGATTGGCTGAACCAGGTGGAGAATCGAAGGATGATACCCAGTAAAAATACGGCAATGGACAGCCACAATAGAATCGTAAAGCTCATAAGATATATCTTCCCTCAGGTGTTGAGTTTAGGCCACCTTGAAAAATGGCCCTTCTCGGAGTCTCGCGTCGCTCACTTACCGTCCAATCTCTTCGTTGCGCGAGAAAATTTTATCCTCGAAATATCAGCTATATGTCTCCGGTAAAATCCCCTCACGCGCCTCGACCTTGGAGAAAAAATCTCATTTTTCAAGGTAGCCTTTAGTTGGTAATCATCAATTTTAATAAAAATAAACTTTATTAACAATGCATATCTCCGGCGCTACTGCTCAGTGTACCATGTTTATGCATTTTGTTGAAAATGAGTTTCATTATCGCATATATTTTGGTAAACTTTTTTTGGAGTTTTAAACTGTGCCGAAAGGAGGTATGCGATACATGACAACGTTGTCATCGCATACCGACCGTCGGGTTTACCGGATGGAGGATCTAGTTTTGACGAGAATTACCCCTGGAAGGGAAAAAAAGGATAGAATAGGTGCTGTACTGGTCGTAGGTTCTGGAATTGGAGGAATGCAGGCCTCTCTTGATTTGGCCGACAGCGGACTCCTGGTTCACATGGTCAACGATGAGCCATCCATTGGTGGAACCATGTCCCGCCTCGACAAGACATTTTCCACCGGCGATTGCGCCATGTGTATGATTTCGCCGAAAATGGTTGAAAGCAGCCGTCATCCTAATATACAAATGCACACCATGGCCAGCGTACAAAATGTTGCCGGGGAAGAAGGCAATTTTACCGTTTCCATCAAAGAAAAAGCCCGGTATGTCGATCCTGAAAGATGTACGGGATGCGGCGCCTGCGAAGCAAAGTGTCCAAGCAAGGTTTTCGATGTCTTCAATCAGGGGCTTGCGAAAAAGCGGGCCATTTTCGTTCTTTTTCCCCAGGCGGTGCCGAATACCCGTGCCATCGATCCAGACCACTGTCTCTACCTCACCAAAGGTATATGCCGCAAGTGTGAGAAAGCCTGTGACGCCGAGGCCATTCATTTTGAAGATACCGATAAAGAATATGACATCAACGTCGGTTCAATTGTTCTCACGCCGGGGGCCAAAACCTATTCTCCGGAGATCCGTGAAGAGTTTGGCTATGGCAGGCATAAGAACGTTGTTACTTCGCTGCAGTTCGAACGTCTGCTTTCCGCCTCAGGCCCCTCCGGCGGAGAGGTAACGCGCCCCTTTGACGGCAAACATCCTAAAAAGCTTGCCTGGATACAGTGTGTTGGCTCACGTAACGAGCATAACTCCAACGCCTGGTGTTCCTCGGTGTGCTGCATGTACACGGCCAAACAGTCGATCATCGCCAAAGAGCATGACCAGGAAGTTGAAGCGAGTGTTTTTTACATGGAGCTTCGGGCCTTTGGTAAAGATTTTGACAAGTATGTAGACAAAGCCAAAAATGAACGTGGTGTACGTTACAAACGAGCCATGGTCTCCGAGGTTATCGAGGATCCGGAAACGGGTGATCTTGCCATTCACTATGTCGACGATGATGGCCGTGCCGTTACTGAAATTTATGACATGGTAATCCTCTCCATCGGTTTTGAACCTCGGCAGGATAATGTTGAATTTGCCGAGATTTTCGGTATTGAGCGTAATGAGTATGGTTTCGCTCAAACTTCGAGGTTGCGACCGGTTGAAACAAGCCGTAAAGGCGTCTATGTTGCCGGTATCTACCAGGGGCCCAAGGATATACCGGAAACAGTGACCCAGGGCAGCGGTGCTGCAGCTTCATCCATGGCATTGCTGGGAGAAAGCAGGGGGCAGGAGGTTGAAGAGGTAATGTTGCCACCGGAGCGTGAGGTTGGTGGGGAGGAGGCCAAAATCGGCGTCTTTGTCTGTCACTGCGGCGTCAATATTGCCGGGGTCGTTGATGTAAAGCGAGTTGCAGAAGAGGCTGCCAAGCAAAGTGGCGTTTCCTATGCCGACAGTATACTGTATGCCTGTGCCCCCGATGGCCAGCAAAAGATCAAGGAACTCATTACGGAAAAAGGGTTGAACAGGGTCGTTGTCGCCTCATGTACTCCCAGGACCCATTCACCGCTGTTCCAGGATACCATCCGCGAAGTCGGGCTGAATAAATTTCTCTTTGAACTTGCCGACATTCGAGAACAATGTTCATGGTGTCATTCCGATAATAAGGAGTTTGCAACCCGGAAAGCCACCGATATTGTCAATATGAACATAGCCAAAACAAGGCTATTGGAGCCGGTGGTGCAGAATTCGGTGGCTGTGCTGCATACCGCACTGGTTATAGGCGGCGGTCTCGCCGGTATGACGGCCTCTCTGTCGCTTGCCGAGCAGGGCTATGGTGTCTTCCTGGTGGAAAAGGACGAAGAACTTGGAGGGCTGCTGCGCAATGTCCGTTATACTCTGGAAGGCGATGATGTCCAGCTGCATCTCCAGGAAACACTGCGAAAAGTCAATGAAAACCAGATGATCAGTGTTCATTGTAGTGCTTCGGTGGAAGATACCGATGGCTTCGTCGGCAATTTCCAGACCAAGCTCGATAACGGCCAGATCATTGAACATGGAGCTATACTCATTGCCACCGGCGGTGAAGAATATACGCCGGAGGAGTATGAATACCAGAATTCCAGGAGAATCATAACCCAGCGCCAGCTCGAGGAGCAACTCGCCGGGCAGCCCCCCTCGCCCGATGATATAATTGTCATGATACAATGCGTCGGTTCCCGGGAGGAGCCAAGGAACTATTGCTCCAGGATATGCTGCCAGGATGCGCTTAAAAATGCCATTGCCATCAAGGAGCAATCACCGAAAACGCAGGTGGTTATCCTGTACCGGGATATGCGCGCCTATGGTCTCAAGGAAAAATATTACAAAAAGGCCCGGGATCTCGGAGTCCACTTTTTCCTGTTCACCCCTGATAATAAGCCGGTGGTCTCTCCTGAAGAAAACAGCGTCAAGGTACGCTTCGACTGTACAATGCTGGGCAGAGAAATGGTGGTCGATGCAGATTATGTTGTCCTGTCAACAGGGATAGTGCCGCACTCCGAAACGGAAAACATCGCCAGAACTTACAAGTTGACCTGCAATCTGGACGGTTTTTTCCTTGAAGCGCATGTCAAGCTACGCCCGGTTGATTTTCCCAGTGAAGGGTATTTTCTTGCAGGTCTGGCCCATGCCCCGAAAAATATTGAAGAGACCATTAACCAGTCTTTGGCGGCCGCAGGCAGGGTAGGGGCGCTATTGTCGCAGGAGAAACTTACCGTTTCCGGTGTTATTTCCAAGCATAACCGTGAACTCTGCATGTCTTGCCTGGCGTGTGTCCGGGCATGCCCCTTTGGTTCACCCTTTATCGATGAGGACGGCAAGGTGAGCCATAATGAAATAAAATGTACCGGTTGTGGCATATGCGCCGGCGTTTGTCCAGCAAAGGCCTTTCAGGTGAACTATTTCAGGGATGACCAGATTACGGCGATGATAGATGCGGTTACTGGAATTGAGTAGTGTGTATTGGAGCAGTGTGTATTAGATAAGGGCGATAACCATATGAGCGCTGAAGAAAAAAGAGAAGAAAAACCTCAGAGTCTAGAGAAACCACAGCAGATTCCCCAGAACTGGCAGGCCAACATTATTGCCTTTGCGTGTCACTATTGTGCTTTTGCTGCTGCTGATCTTGCCGGAGTCATGCGTTTAAACTACCCCTTTAACGTTAAGGTGGTGAGATTGCCATGTACCGGCAAGCTTGATCAAAGTTATGTGCTACGCGCCTTTGAAAGGGGAGCTGATGGGATATTTGTCGCCGGCTGACTTGAGGGACAATGTCATTTCCTGGAGGGAAATCTCAATGCTGTAAAACGCGTCAACAAGCTTCAATCACAGCTTGAAAAAGTAGGTATTGACCGGAACAGGCTTGCATTCTACAATCTTTCAGCCGCCATGGGGCTCCGGTGGGCTGAGATTTGCACGGAATTTACCGAAACAATAACGGCAATGGGACCATCCCCTATCCATACAGCACTTATAATAAAGCAACGCAAAAAAGAGAAGATAGGACAATAACCTAGAAAGAGAACAACGTTTTGACAGTCTTGAAGGTATATTTTTTTGATTACCCCCAAAGCTCAGCGGATCGATCCAGGGGTCTTGACATGTTATTTTTCATGGGACGCCGTAAACCCGTCCAGGCTGCAGATACCCATGAAAATAACATGCCAAGACCCCTTACCTTCAGTACTTTTAGCTGAGATTTGTTGGTAATAAGTTATTTTTTAGTCTTTTTCCATTGCAATTGAGACGAGAGTCAATAAGGAGCATACCAGTTATGATCGTCGGTGAGCAGAAACCATTTGATGAAATATGGGAGATGGTAAAGGAGCATACAAAAGTAACAGTCTTTGGGTGTAACACCTGTGTAGCCGTCTGCCATCAGGGAGGAAGCAAGGAGGCGGAAACCATGGCTTCACTTCTGCGCATGCGGGCTATCCAGGAGGAGGTTGACATAGAATTTGTCAACAGCGGAATTGAACGGCAGTGTGAGCATGAGTTTTTTGAAGGAGTTCGGGATCTTCTGGAAAAATCAGAGGTGGTTCTGAGCCTGGCCTGTGGTATAGGTGTCCAGTTCATGGCAACCAAATATCCTTCCACCCCCATCTATCCGGCATTAAATACCACCTTTCTCGGTGATGTAATGAAGAAAGGTGTTTTTACGGAGAAATGCCAGGCATGCGGCGACTGTGTCCTTGGAAAAACCGGTGGCGTATGCCCGGTGAGCAGGTGTTGTAAGCGCCTCTTTAATGGTCCCTGCGGCGGCTCCTCCAATGGTAAATGTGAAATTTCCAAAGATATTGACTGCGCCTGGCAGCTTGTTGTAGACCGGCTGGAGGCTCTTGGCAAATTAGATGATTACGAAAAGGTTTCACCGATTAAGGACTGGTCCAAGGATCGAGCCGGTGGACCACGATCATTTAAACTGGAGGAATTCTAACAGTGGAATTGCAAACCGACAGCAAACTGGAAAGGGTTCTGAAAAGCGGTCATATGGCAGTTACTAGTGAGTGTGGTCCTCCGCGCTCAAATGATCCTGAAGCCATTATCACCAAGGCTGATTTGATCAAGGATCATGTCGACTCCATCAATATAACCGATAATCAAACCTCTGTTACCAGGGTTTGCAGCCTGGCTGCCTGTATACATGTCAAGCAGATGGGACTTGATCCGGTCTTACAGATGGTTGTACGGGATCGCAATCGAATTGCCTTGCAGAGCGATCTTTTAGGGGCCGCCACATTCGGCATTAACAATGTTCTGTGCCTCTCCGGCGACCATCAAAGTTTTGGAGACAGCCCCTCGGCACAGAATGTCTTTGATATTGATTCCATGCAGTTGTTGCAGACCGTACGATTGATGCGCGATGAAGGCAAGTTTCTCTCCGGCGATGAGATTAAGAAGCCGCCCAGAATGTTTGTCGGTGCAGCTGCCAACCCGTTTGCCGATCCATTTGCAATCAGGATTCCCCGACTGGCCAAAAAAATCAACTGCGGGGCGGAATTTATCCAGACCCAGTGTATTTACAATATCCCCAAGTTTGAGCGATGGATGGAAGGTGTCAGAGAACGGGGATTGCACAAGAAGGTATTCATTATTGCCGGCATAACACCGATGCGCTCACTCGGTATGGCCAAATACATGCGACGAGCGGTTCCAGGCATGGATGTACCCGAGGAGTTGATCGCACGATTAGAGGGTGTGGAAAAACACAAGCAATCCGAGGAGGGTATTGCGTTTGCCATTGAAACCATACAGCGCCTCAAAGAGATTGAAGGCGTTGCCGGCTTTCACATCATGGCCATCGAGTGGGAGCAGAAAGTACCTGAAATAGTAGAGCAATCAGGACTATATCCACGTCCTGTTATTGACTGAAAAACTTATCCCCCACAGAGCCCGGCTCGAAGCGCTGGAAGGGAAGGCTTGTTTTTTTCCTGATTACCAACCAAGCTCAGCTGATCGACCCAGGAGTCTGCCGTGTTGTTTTCATGGGACGCCGTTAACCCATCCCTGGGGGCTTAGCTGCAGCCGTCCGGGCTGCAGATACCCATGAAAACAACACGGCAGACTCCTTGCCCTTAGGTGCTTCGAGCTGAGTTTCCTTGGTAATCAGGAAGTTACCTTTTATCTACTCATTTCGAGTTTGGAAAAATTTATAACGTTCATTCGTAGCGCCAAAGAACCGGCCTCTGCCCATACGGAGGAGAGTAATCTGCTTTTTGAGCTCAACCGGACCAGGTTGACAAAGAGCTTATGATTATGGATAAGGCGGTGCATCTCTCTGGAATCGCTTTTCGGGGTGATAATTTTTTCGGCAATGGCTTCACCGGAAAGAATTGCCGGGTAGATACCTTCCCCCGTCAAAGCCGACGCCAGTCCGGCGGCGTCACCCGCCAGATAGATATTACCGAATTGCCAGCCCCGATAATCATAGTTGATATATCCGGCGGAGCATTTATGATGCTGCAGATCGATATCGCACGTGGCAGCCCATCTGACAAGTCGATTTTTTAAAGCGGCACCGGACATGCTTCGCTGTGGAATATATGCGCCAATTGATAGAGTTTCTTTATGGGGGAAAATCCAACCATAGCCGTTGTGAAAATACTTACTGAGAAGGTGCCACTCCACATTCTCCCTGGTCCCGTTGATCTGGAAATTGACTCCGATTCCGGTTTTTTTTACAGGCAGGTCTAGATAACGACGAACCAGGCTGGTGGAACCGTCAGCGCCAACCAGATAATTATAGCTCACGGAATAGCGTTTTTCTTTGGCACGGTCAAAAAGCGTGAGTGTGTTGTGATCAATATTCTGGACAAAAGTCCCTGTTATGATGTCAACGTAATACTGTCTGGCTGTCTCGGCCATGGCGGATCCGAGATTTTTACGATCAACCGTGGCGATTATGGGTTGATTCTCGGTGATGCTGATATTCTGGAGTCGAGTGCGGATATGTTGTGTTCGAAAAGATCTTTCAATCAGATTTTCCGGAACTTTTTGCAACAATCCGCTCCAGGTTATGCCTCCGGCGCAGGATTTGGGGCCGATAACCGGTTTTTTATCAACAACGAGTACGCTGATGTTGTTTTGGCCAAGTTTGGCAGCGGCGGCAAGTCCTGCTGGGCCGGCACCTACAATGATTACGTCATAGTGCATTTTTATCCGTAACTATTCAGCAAAGAGCTACAAACCAGCAGTTTACCCTGTACTGCAGCTGTTCAGCAATCCAAAGGCTCGCATTCCTATGGTACATCCTCGAATACAGTGTAATCATCAATGGGAGAGAGTAAACGGTAACGTCTGCATGAGATGATATGTATCATCCCATGCAGAAGGGGGAGTTATCCTTCGGAAAGCGACGCTTTGACAAATTCTCGGTTGAGTCGAGCGATGTTTCTGATGGAGATGCTCTTCGGACAGACCACCTCACACTCGCGATAGTTGGTACAGTTACCGAACCCTTCGTTATCCATTGTTTCCACCATGGAAAGAGCCCGTTGTCTGCGCTCAGCCTTGCCCTGGGGCAACAGGCAAAGCTGCGATATCTTGGCGCTGGCGAAAAGCATTGCAGCACCGTTTGGGCAGCTGGCAACGCAGGCACCACAACCGATACAGGCAGCGGCGTCCATGGCGAGTTCGGCCACCTGGGAGGAAACCGGTATACTGTTGCCGTCCGGAGACCCGCCTGTGTTGACGGACACATAGCCGCCGGCCTGAATTATCTTGTCGAAGGCGCTACGGTCGACAATGAGATCCTTTTTAATGGGAAAGGCACGGGACCTGAACGGCTCGATTACTATAACGTCATCGCTGGCAAAATGGCGCATATGGAGCTGGCACAATGTTGTTTCTTTTTCCGGGCCGTGCGCCACTCCGTTGATAACCGATCCGCACATACCGCAGATGCCTTCCCGGCAGTCATGGTCGAAAGCGACCGGTTCCATACCTTCCATCGTCAGCTTTTCGTTGAGGACGTCGAGCATCTCAAGAAAGGACATGTCGGTTGATATATTCTCGAGGGAATATGTTTCCAACTGTCCGAGAGCATCACTGTTTTCCTGTCTCCAGATTTGCAAAGTAAGATTAATGGCACTCATAATATCTCTTATAGAGTTGAATTGACGGGATAACGTTATTTGTAACTTCTCTGACTCGGCGTCACATTTTCAAAGCTGAGATCCTCTCTCTGCATTTCGGGTGGCACGTCATCGCCTTTATATTCCCAGACTGAGACGTATGAATAGTTGTCATCATCTCGCTTGGCCTCATGGTCTTCGGTCTGGCTCTCCTCTCGCAGGTGGCATCCGCATGATTCTTCCCGAGAGAGGGCGTCATGGACCATGATTTCACCAAATTCGAGAAAATCAGCGACTCTTCCGGCTCGTTCCAGGGTTTGATTGAGATCGGTTCCACTGCCGGGAATATAAACTTTATCCCAGAATTTCTGACGTATTTCCGGCAATTTTTCCAAGGCCTGCTGCAAACCTTCTTTGTTTCTGGCCATACCGCAATTATCCCAGAGAACCCTGCCAAGTTCTTTATGGACTTCATCAACCGTCACCTTACCCTGTGGGCTGCCGGAACTGTTTTTCATGAGCTTACCCAGTCTGTCACCCACTTCCTTCTGGGTTGTGACGAATGCAGCATCAGAGTCGGAGACGGGTGGCAGGGTGGTTTCACCGAAATAGTTGCCAACGGAAGTCGGGATGACAAAATAGCCATCGGCAAGTCCTTGCATCAAGGCGCTGGCGCCGAGGCGATTGGCGCCGTGATCGGAGAAATTACATTCACCAAGGGCAAAAAGTCCCGGAATTGTGGTCATAAGATTGTAATCGACCCAGAGACCTCCCATGGTGTAATGGACCGCCGGGAATATCATCATGGGCTCATGAATCGGGTTGGAGTCGGTGATCTTTTCATACATCTGAAAAAGATTGCCGTATTTGCGCATGATGGTGGCCTCGCCATCCCGTTTTATGGCCTCGGCAAAGTCGAGATAGACGGCAAGACCGGTTGCCCCGACACCCTTGCCCTGATCGCATTGTTCCTTGGCGTTTCTCGAAGCGACGTCCCGTGGCACAAGGTTGCCGAAACTCGGGTACTTGTTCTCCAGATAATAATCGCGCTCATTTTCTGGAATGTCGGCAGGCGCCCGTTTGTCCCCTGTATTTTTTGGAACCCATACTCGACCATCGTTTCTCAGACTTTCACTCATCAAGGTGAGTTTAGACTGATAATCGCCATGTACCGGAATACAGGTGGGATGAATCTGGACAAAACTCGGATTGGCAAATCCGGCACCGCGTTTATGGGCGCGCCAGGCCGCGGTAACATTTGATGCCATGGCATTGGTTGAAAGGAAATAGGCGTTGCCGTAGCCGCCGGTACAAAGCAGTACGGCGTCAGCCCAGTGTGATTCAAGCTTGCCGGTCATCAGGTTTCTGGTGATAATGCCTCGGGCACGACCGTCAACAACGACAAGATCCATCATCTCCCGTCGGTTGTACATGGTGACATTGCCACTGTGAATCTGCCGTGACATGGCGCTGTAGGCACCTAACAAAAGCTGCTGGCCGGTCTGCCCCCTGGCGTAAAACGTTCTTGAAACCTGGGCGCCGCCGAACGAGCGGTTGGCGAGACTGCCGCCGTATTCCCGGGCAAAGGGAACTCCCTGGGCGACACACTGGTCTATGATATTATTGGAAACCTGGGCCAGACGATAGACATTTGCCTCTCGTGCCCTGAAGTCGCCGCCCTTGATTGTATCATAGAAGAGGCGGAACACTGAGTCGCCATCGGTCTGGTAATTCTTGGCGGCATTGATTCCCCCCTGTGCTGCAATGGAGTGCGCTCGACGAGGACTGTCCTGGATGCAGAACGTGTGGACCTTGTAGCCCTGCTCTCCCAGAGTGGCAGAGGCGGAGGCACCGGCAAGTCCCGTGCCTACGACGATGACCTTGAATTTCCTTCTATTGGCGGGATTGACAAGTTTGCTGCTGAATTTATGGTTATCCCATTTTTCTGCGAGTGGACCTGAAGGGATTCGCGCATTAAGTTCCATATCATAAACCTTTGAAGTGTGTTGTCGGAAAATGTCTCAGTGTAGTCTCATGTAAGTCGCAGAGCAAGGAGGAGAGGCCATGCAGCAATTTCTCCAGGGCAGTAACAGTAACAGTAACAGGGGAAAAAGCAGTTTTTTGCATGAACTCCTCAATCTCATTAATAATTTGCGCCCAATCCAGTCATAAAGTAGAGGGCGATTGAGCCAAAGAATACGAGAAAAAATCCGGGGACGATATAGGTGAGCTTGTGTATGCCGTCATTGAATCGCGGATGATTAAAGCCGAAGGTCTGCAGCATGCTCCAGAAGCCATGGCTGAGATGAAGCGCCAGTACGCAAAAGGAAAAAAGATAGAACAGGCTGTAGAAAAAATTACCAAGCAACTGTTCAACCAGCAGTGATACTTTGATATGTCCGGGGTTCACACCAAAACCAAAATAGTGAATGATGACAAAAATAAATATCAATGCTCCCGTATAGGGCATGGTAGAAGAGGCGAAGGTTTTTTCCGATTCTTTCGGAGTTACAACGTAGCGCGAGGGAGATTCCTTACGATTTTCAAGAAAGAGCAGTATGCCGACGCTGACATGGACAAGAAATATCACCAGCAATCCCAGGCCAAAGAGAAGAACAACAACCGGAAGGCTGTGCAACCCGTCGGCATAGGTCTGAAAAGCCTCACTACCGAAATAGATGGCGGCATTCCCCAATGCATGAGCAAGCAGGAAAAGGATTAAAAAAAGACCGGATACAGCCATGAGGATTTTTTTACCGACGGAGGAAAAGAAGAACCTGCGAAGCCACATAATGTTTACCCTTTCAATTGGTTGAGGATTAACAGTTACAGTTCAGGGTACTGCTGTTTTTTAACTCTTTTCTGAATAATTACATCAGCAGATGCTATATTTATATAATTTTGGGAAAAATTAAAAGAAAAGTTTTGCAAAAATTAGTCAATGCATTACGTAGCTCCACTCTCGTGTCGTTGTAATTGTCTGGATAATAGGAATTATTCTGTGCTTTTGTTGTGGTTTTTCCGTGGTGCGTTTTTGCTTTGCATTTTTACTTTTGTAAGTATCCATTATTTTTTATGCATTCTTTTTGCTGAATACCAACAAAGGGGCTGCTCATCGAAAACAACATGTGAGGTCCTTGCGCCTTGCACTTCGAGTTGAGTGGACCCTTTGTTGGTAATCAAATTTTTTTTTTTGGATGTTTTTGGGGGAGTTCCTTTTATGCTTGAACCATTTATGCAGTTTTCACCCTATTTAAAGTTCGTGGCGCCACCATTGGTGGGAGCGTTCATTGGATATTTAACCAATAAAATCGCCATTCGCATGCTGTTCAGGCCACTTAAGGCATACCGTCTTTGTGGTATCAAATTGCCCATGACCCCCGGGGTGATTCCGGCAAAGCGACACCAGCTTGCCCATAACATTGGTGACATGGTGGGTGGGCACTTGTTGACCAGCACGGAAATCAGCAAGGCACTGGAAAAAAAATCCTTCCAGGATCAACTGCTGGGACTCATACGGGAGAGGGTAGGGGGAGTTCTGGATCGCGAGCTGACCTCACTGCCAAGGCTTATTCCTAAAAAGTACAGGAGTTATCTTGAAATTGGCGCCAAAACCTTGGCGTACCAGATAAAGAGATCACTGAAAAAATATATAGCCACCCAGGAATTTGAACAGCTGGTGCACAACGCTGTTGAACATGGAAGCGAAAAACTTCTTGAAAAAGATATTGATTCTTTTGCCGATCGTGAAAAGAGAAAGGAACTTTACACATCTCTGGATATCTTCATGGAGAAGATGTTTGCAAGCAAGGTCATGGAGCAGTGGATTGAAGATTTTCTCTACTCTCAGGTCAATCACGCACTGAAAAATAACAAAACACTGCAACAGATTCTATCTTCCTCCATAACGGCATTGATACTTTCCTTTGTTGAATCGAGGACTCCTGATATCCTCGAAAAACTTGCTGAACTGATCAACGATCCGGAAATACAGGATAAAATTGCCAATGGTGTTTCGCAGGGCATCGACAGTTTCACGGAAACTCTCGGTCCCATGGGCGGAATGGTGAAAAAGTTTCTCAAAGCTGAAACCATTGAAAAGGGCGTAAAAGACTATCTTCGCGATAACGAAAAAGATATTGCTGCCTGGCTCAGCGATGAAAAGGTGCGCTCACGAATTGCCACGATGCTTCTTGAGAAGGTCAAACACTATCTCAATATGCCGGTTTCTCAATTCATGGCACCGGAAAAAGGTATAAAACCAAGTGAACTGTGCCGAACGGTAAGTATGCAACTTACAGCAATACTGCAAGAAGAAGGTGTCGCTAAAACATTTTCAACAATGTTACAGGACAACATCGAAGTATATTTCGATAGTGGTGCCATCGAGGTGCGACAACTCCTTGATGATATTGCCGGGGCGGATGGTGTCATGCGGTTGCAGGAGATAACGGCCCGGGAGGTGTTGGTACTGTTGCGTTCAGCCGAAGTCAACACGCTCATGGAAAAAGTTGTCGACAGGATGGTTATTACTCTTCTCAAACGACCAATAGGGAAACTCTCCAATATTCTACCAACGGATGTACGCGAGGTTTTTTATGCTTCCATGCAGCGAATGTCCTCGACAATGCTGGCAACTGAGGTTCCCGGCCTGGTTTCGTCGCTCAATATTCAACAGATCGTGGCGGAAAAAGTCGATTCACTTGATCTGCTTCGGCTTGAACGGCTCCTGCTCTCCATTATGGAGGAGCAATTTAAATATATCAATCTTTTTGGAGCACTGCTGGGATTTTTAATCGGCAGCCTCAACGTATTGTTGATCTACTTCATTTGACCTGATTCTCTCCAAAGCTCAGCTGATCGTCCCAGGAGTCTGCCGTGTTGTTTTCATGGGTATCTGCAGCCCGGACGGCTGCAGCTAAGCCCCCAGGGATGGGTTTATGGCGTCCCATGAAAACAACACGGCAGACTCCTTGCCCTGAGTTTCATTGGTAATCAGGATCACTTTTCTTTTCCAGCAAGCTGGCCGCATGCCGCCGATATATCCGTCCCTCGGCTGGTCCGGATAAAAACGGAATAATTATTGTTGCGCAGGATATCCTGGAAGGCCAGCAGTCGCTCACGGCTTGGACTTGTATACTTGAGTCCGTCCGCTTCATTGTATGGAATGATGTTTATTTTACAGGGGATACTGCGCAATCTACGGGCAAGTTCGTGGGCCTCCGCATCGGAGTCGTTCACCCCATGCATGAGAATGTATTCGAACATGATGCGACGGCGTTTGGGCATGGGATAGGTACGGCAGGCTTCTAGCAGCTGGTCAAGCGGGTATTTTCGATTGATGGGCATCAAGGTATTTCTGGTGGCATCATCGATGGCATGCAAAGAGATTGCAAGATTGACACTGGAATTTTCGCCGAGCTGGCGCATTTTCGGGACGATGCCGCAGGTTGAAACCGTAATCTTGCGCCCGGTAAAATCCAAACCTTTCTGCTCGGTGAGAATGGATATGGAGGTCAGGAGATTTTCCAGGTTGTTGAGAGGCTCGCCCATGCCCATAAACACAATATTGGTTACTTCGCGGGGACCGATAAGATTGTCTGGGTGTTCCGCGAGGAGAAAATCCCCGGCAGCACAAACCTGATTGACAATTTCGGCGGGCGTGAGGTTACGATGAAACCCCATGGTGCCGGTGAGGCAAAAAGTGCATTGCATGGCACAGCCGACCTGGGATGAAACACACAGAGTATTGCGATCCGTCTCAGGAATAAGCACGGCCTCTATCATATATCCATCAAAAAGACGAAAGCCGAACTTGATGCAGCCATCCGCGGAGCGCTCGATAATGTTGTCTTCAAACCTGGAGATGTAGGCCCGCGTTTCCAGCACAGCCCTGAATTTTTTGGCAAGATCGCTCATTTCCTGAAACTCGGTAATGCCTGGCTTATAGAGCCACTGCATAAGCTGGCGCCCTCGAAAAGCAGGTTGGCCCATGCTTTCAACAAAGCGAATCAGTCCCTGTTGATCAAGATTCTTGAGGTCGGTTTTGGTTGTCATCTCCAGGGATCTCCATTGTTCCGGTGATGTATTTAGTACCGGAATGAGCGCCATTACTATGCGTATTACTCATTATGCGTAACTATTCAGCAGCACCCCATCTGCACGCAAGCAGCCCGTAAAACATAGGTCTACTATAGTTTTCCAGGCTGCTTGCGCACATCTAGAGCACTACTGAACAGTTACAGTTCAGGGGAAGCTGCTGTTTTTTGCTCTTTGCTGAATAGTTACCATTATGCAAACATCCGGCCGTCAACCTGAAAGATGAACGAATGGGCCATATGGGCCTCCCAGGAAGGCCGGATGCTGTTGCCGTTATACTACCGAGTTCCATTGATCAGGCAGGGTTGTTTTTTTCAAACTCCTGCATGAATTGCGCAAGCAGCGTGATACCTTCCTGGGGAAAGGCATTATAAATGGAAGCTCGGCAGCCACCAATGGAGCGGTGCCCTTTGAGTCCGTTAAGCCCTTGAATATCTGCTTCTTTTATAAACTTTTCCTCGAGATCCGCTGTTGGCAGATTAAAGGCTATATTCATCATGGAGCGGCAGCTCTTTTCCGCGTGCCCTCTGTAAAAGTCGCTTGCGTCGATTATATCGTAAATGCGGCCGGCTTTTTCCCTGTTTATCTTCTCCATTGCTTCAATGCCGCCGTTATCCTTCAGCCATTGCAGGGTCTTGCCAACCATGTAAATAGGAAAGGTCGGAGGAGTGTTAAACATCGAGTCTTTGTCGGCATGGGTTTTGTACTTCAACATTGTCGGAATGGAATCGGGCGCCTCATCTAGCAGATCTTCTCGTATAATGACCGTTGTCACTCCCGATGGCCCCATGTTTTTTTGTGCACCGGCGAAGATGATGCCAAACTTGGTGACATCAAATGTGCGGGACAATATGTCCGATGACATATCGCAGACAAGCATTTTATCACTCTCCGGCATGGTGGGAAACTGTGTGCCGTAAATGGTATTGTTCGAGACAAAATAGAGATATTGAGAGTCGGGATCGACACTGTATTCAGCATCTGCCGGCACCCTGTTGAAACTTTGCTCTTCGCTGGAAAAGGCAACATCGATATCGCCAAAAAGCTTGGCCTCTTTAATGGATTTTTTACTCCATGTTCCCGTGTTGAGATAAGTCGCCTTTTGTCCAGGGCTCAGCAAGTTCATGGGAATCATGTAGAATTGACTTGAAGCGCCACCCTGTAGAAAAAGGATTTTATAATTTTTAGGTATTTCCAGCAGCTCACGGAGAAGACGCTCCGCTTCAGTGGCAACATTCATGAATTCTTTGGAGCGGTGACTGATCTCACAGATTCCTATGCCGGAATGATCGAAGTTAATAATGTCCTTAGCTGCCTGTTGCAAAACATCGAAGGGCAGCATGGTCGGCCCTGGGCTGAAATTGTAAATTCGTTCATTCATAGTTGTAATCTCCTGAAAGTATGTTGAAAAGAGTTCTTGCCAGCCGTATGCAGTACAATACATGGGATAAACCATTACTGATTTCCCCTGACTGACCGTTTGAGAATTATTGCTGCCTGATTGCCTCATATACTACAATGCCGGCAGTCATTGCCAGGTTGAGGCTTCGAATGTGCGCGTTTGCCATCGGCAGTGTGTAGCATCTATCGTGATAATGTTGCAGGATATCTTCAGGGAGGCCTTTTGTTTCTTTTCCAAAAATCAGATAATCCCCCTTGCTGAAACCGGCGCTGGTATACGGCCTGGTTGTTTTGGTTGTAAAAAAATACAGCTTTCGTTCATCTTGATGCTGAAGAAATTTTTCCAGACTATGCCAATGGATAACCTCGACAAATTCCCAATAATCAAGCCCTGCGCGTTTTAAATGCTTGTCATCGGTGGAAAACCCTAAAGGATGGACAAGGTGAAGGGTACAGTTCGTTGCCCCGCATAACCTGGCGATCGATCCTGTATTGGGCGGTATTTCAGGTTGGACAAGGACGATGTTGAATAATCCATTTGAGCTCTTCATATAGGTGCACAACGTTTGATTCTATGATAAAAGACTGAATTGTATACCGCTGAAGGTCGAAGAAAACAATAGAAAAATTTGCATTGCGCTCTACCGGCGAGGCAGGATTTGTCCTTCAACCACCTGAAATGATATGAATAATTTCTTGAATGTGTCATGCGCGACAGTAAAATATTTATTCTTATACTTGTTGGAATATGCATTATCACGCTGAGCTATTTTCGCAGCAGCCAACAGCGTGTTGTTGAGCATAATATTTCGCAAAATCAAGGAGAATGGCTGACATGTGAAGGCTCTGAGCTCGTTCTTCGACATAGAAATGCACAACAAGGACCTGGTTGTCGCCGCGATGAAATTCCCCCACGGCTCTGCCCTTTGTTTTTTGCTCCCATTCCTCTTAATCGTGCCGATGGTGAGCTCCTTCAAACCATTTCAGGCATTGGTCCAGTGCTCGCTGGCCAGATTCTTGAAAAACGTAAGGAATTGGGCGAGTTTACCTGTTCTGAAGATTTGTTGCAAGTGCGAGGAGTGGGGAAGAAAAAAGCAGCTCTGTTGGTGCAACATGGTACATTTTAGGTAACTACCTTTGCTGAATAGTTACAATTTTAGCAACGGACTCCATGTCAAAAATTATCATACTACTCCTTCTCTATCACATGCAACATACAACTTTTCCAATACAAAAGCCCATCATTGTGCTGGTAGGGCCGACTGCAATCGGCAAAACGTCACTGTCTCTCAATTTGGCCGAGGAATTTGGTTGTGAGATTATCAGCCTTGATTCCATGCAGGTCTACAGGTACATGGATATTGGTACAGCTAAGGCGTCTATTGCCGAACGACAACAGGTTCCACATCACCTGATCGACATGGTGGATCCGGATGAACACTATGATGCCAACTGCTATGCACATGATGCTCTGCAAGCTCTGCAGGATATTCACAAGCGTGGAAAAATTCCACTCATTACCGGTGGTACGGGGTTATATTTGCGAGCTGTAACACACGGTTTATTTTCCGGTGAAGCCCATGACCCAAAAATACGACACCAATTACAGCAGCAGCTTACCAGCCACGGCAGCTCGAAATTACATGAACAATTGGCTCTAATTGACCACAATATGGCTTCCAAGATTCACCATAACGATTCTCATCGGCTCATCAGAGCACTTGAGATTTACCACTCCACAGGCAAAAACTGGAGTGAGCATATTGCAGAACAGGTACATTGCAAGGATGGCGGACAAAGATTTACAAAAATCCTGCAAATTGGGCTGACCTGTGACCGGGATTTGCTCTACAAACGCATAAACGCACGAACACAACAAATGCTTCAATCCGGACTTAAGGAAGAAGTGCGTATGCTGCTCGGAAAAGGGTATGCCAGGGAACTCAAACCCATGCAGTCCATTGGGTATCGTCACATTATTAACCATTTAGAAAATCAATGGAGTGCAGAAGAAACCGAAAGGATCCTTGCCAGAGATACGCGACGCTATGCCAAACGACAGTATACCTGGTTTAAAAAAATGACAATAGATTGGATGAGTGTTGCGCGTCCTCAGGCTATACAAAAGAAGATTGCTCATTTCCTTTCACTTGAAAATGTATAGGCCATTATGGCAGCACCTCCGACACGGGCAAATTGCAGATGAAATCCATTACCGAAAAATACTGGCAAAAACCACTCCCGTTCATTCCAACAATTGAAGAGAAGGCACTTGCAAAAGAATTCAATGTTTATCCGGAAATCATAAAAATTCTCTCAGATCGTGGGATAAAAGGGAGTAGGGCGATCCGTCAATTTTTATTCCCAACATTGCAAGATATTGCAGATCCGGCAACGTTAAAGGGCATAGATAAAGCTGCCGAGCTTGTGTATGAGACAATTATGGCCGGTGAAGACATCATAGTCTGGGGGGACTATGATGTCGACGGTGTGACCGCGACAAGCTTACTTGTCCGTTTTCTCAGATATTTTACCTCAAATATCAATTGGTTTGTACCAAACAGATTTATCCATGGCTATGGCTTACATAGAGCAAAGCTCGAAGAACTTATATATAAAAGCCATAGCTCTAGCCCATTATTGGTGACGGTTGACTGCGGAATGACCAATCATGAGGAGATTGCGTACGCTAAGGCGGCAGGGTGTCGAATTATTGTAACAGACCATCATGAGCCTGGTGAGCACGAAGTAGGGGCGGATGTCATAATAAACCCCAAACAAAACGGTTGCAGCTTTGAAAATGATGACCTGGCAGGAGTAGGGCTGGCTTTTTACCTTGCGGTGAGGATACGGGCATTTCTCAAGGAGAAAATGTTCTTCGGCGAATCAGCCGGTGAGCCAAACCTCAAGCAATTTCTAGATGTGGTCGCCATTGGAACAATCGCCGACATGGTACCTCTGCGTCGCATTAACAGGGTGCTTGTAAAAGCAGGATTTGAGGTGCTGAACAGTATACCTTTGCCGGGAGTTGCTGCATTGCTTGAATCCTCCGATATCCAATCAGGCAACATTACTTCCGAGGATATCGCATTTCAGATAGCACCAAAAATCAACGCAGCGGGGAGGCTTGCCGAGGCTTCGCTGGCAGTGGAACTTTTACTTGAAGACGATAAAGAGGCATGCCGCAAACTCGCACGGAAATTAACGCGTCTCAATGACAGCAGGAAAAAAGAATGCAGAAAATGCCTAGAATCAACATTACCATTGGCACCCAACAGACCATCTTCTCATGATTTTTGTTTTGTCGAAAAAATTGATTTTTCCATTGGTATTCTGGGAATAGTTGCTTCACAGATGGTTGAAAAGAAAAGAGTTCCGGTAATTCTCGTTGCTGAAGTTGAAGATACGCAATACGGCAAGGTTTTGAAGGGGTCATGCAGATCAGTATCTGGAGTAAATATTCATGCAGCTCTACAAAAATGCGGAGCATATCTTCTTCAGGCAGGAGGGCATGCCATGGCGGCAGGCATTACCTTGTTGCCGGAAAATTTTGAAATATTTAAACAGAGAATTTCCGAAGTAATCGCCACAATACAGACAGATGATGTTCGACCTGGAACGGTTGATATCGAAATGACCGTCGAAAAGGCACTTTCTCCGGAAACAATTCAGCAATTGCATCTTTTAGAACCATTCGGCGTCGATAACGAAAAACCGGTTTTTTATGATCAAAACGTAATAACTCAGGATATTCGGCGCATCGGCAAGGATGGTGACCATCTTTGTTTTTACAAACGCGGTAAATTTTCCAACAGCAAATGTATTGCCTTTCGGTTCGGTGACCATGATCGTCTGCTGCGCCAAAGAAAAACCTGGGATCTTTTGTACACCATAGCTATCTCCAGATTTAAAAAAGCGGAAAAGTGGCAGGCAAATCTCGTCGATATTATTGAGTGCTGATGCAGAAACACGAATTTCACTCTGCAAGCAATTCTCAAGAAGACACTCTATCGTACGTATCGTAGAGCTCGTCGTTGAAAATTTTTTTACCATTTTCCGTAACTACGTTATGGGGGAAGCGACGTAATGTAAACTACCCCCGGCATTTGTAACTGCTCACAGGGCACCAGACCTCTCCAGAAAAGAGCTGAGAAAAAGAAACGTGGGCGTGAGAGTGTTTTTTTTATGGAGTGGGCATCAGGAGAGAGGAGCACAAACTCTTGCTGGTAAAATCCACAATAACCTGGTTTTGCTCAACATATAAATACTATACATAATATATATTATGCGACATTTTGTTTGAGGTTTGCATTTGCCTGAAAATCTTGGGCGCTTTGACGTTTCTCTTTTATATGAAAAATGGTAAAAGCCAACCTTTCCTGCTTGCATATTTAATGACGATTATTGGAGAGCAACACATGAGTAAAAAAGACATTTATCAAGAACCCCTTGTTGGCAGATACACCAGTCCTGAAATGCAGTATCTGTTTTCTGAAGTATATAAATTTACCACCTGGCGTAAATGTTGGATTGCTCTTGCAGAGGCACAGCTGGAGCTTGGGCTGGATACGCTCATAGATAATGAGATGATTACCCAAATGCATCATAATCAAAACAACATTGACTATGCTGTCGCCGAGCAGAAAGAAAAAGAGATACGGCATGACGTCATGGCGCATGTCTTTGAGTTTGGCCAAAAATGCCCGAAAGCCGAAGCCATCATACATCTTGGTGCAACATCGCAGTTTGTGGTCTGCAATACCGATCTTATCGTTCAGAAAAATGGACTGGAACTCATTCGTCGCTCTCTTCTTCAGGTGATCGAAAACCTTTCCAATTTTGCCCACAAGTATAAAGATGTTGCCACACTTGGATATACCCATTATCAGCCTGCTCAGCCGACGACTGTTGGAAAGCGTAATACCATATATATTCAAGATCTTATCGTTGATCTTGAATATCTGGATGCATTTCTTTCCAACATGGCGGCTCGAGGCGCTAAAGGAACAGTCGGAACCCAGGCCACCTTCTTAGAACTCTTCAAAGGTGATCATGAAAAAGTGCGCCAACTCGACAAACGTGTTGCTCAAAAGCTTGGTTTTGCAAAGTCGTTTGCTGTAACCGGGCAAACATATTCTCGTAAGCACGATTGTAAGCTTGCTGAGACTCTGGTTGGTATTGCAACAACAGCCCATAAATTCGCTGTTGATTTGCGGTTGTTGTCTAATCTCAAGGTTCAAGAAGAACCATTTGCCGCAAACCAGACTGGGTCTTCCGCAATGGCCTATAAGCGCAATCCCATGCGTTCCGAGAGAATGACCGGTCTATGCAGAAAGCTCATGGGATTGCCCGCAAATTTTATGGCTACCAGTTCAAACCAATGGTTTGAAAGGACTCTGGATGACTCAGCTATTCGGCGTATGGATATTCCTCAGGCCTTCCTTCTGGCCGATGCAATTTTAAAGTTATTTGTTAATATAACTTCAGATATGGTTGTTTATCCGAAACAAATTGAAAGACAACTACGTGCCGAATTACCATTCATGGCGACTGAAAAGATATTAATGGCCGCCGTTGAACGTGGCAAAAGTCGTCAGCAAATGCACGAAGTTGTCAAAGAGCATTCAGTTGCTGCAGGGAAAAAAGTCAAAGAAGATGGTGCCGAAAATGATCTGCTTGAAAGATTGGCCTCTGATGACAACATTCCTTTTACACGTAGAGAACTTGAAGATCTTATCTCCGATTATTCATCATTTACTGGAAGAGCACCACAGCAGGTTGATGAGTATCTTGATGAGGTGGTCTCCCCTCTTCTGCAACGCAATAGAGAGCGCATGGGCCAGGTTGATTCGACACTCAATGTCTGATGAGTTATAACTATTCAGGTGGAGCACCAAATTGGCATAACCACCAAGTTGTAACTGTTCAAGAGTGCTCCATATTGGCTCATTTGGGACTTTGAAGCATACTTGTGCTATTCGAGAAGGCTCAAATGTGACAAGATGGGGTGCTCCTGAATAGTTACGATGAGTTAATGATATATAGAAAATATGTTAGATACTGGTAGGCGGCATATGCAGGACTCTCTTGAAACGGTATATCTCAAAATCCGTACAAATAAGTTTTACTATCTCAAGTTTATTCTGGAAGGGTATGACGGACTCGCAATTCTCTCCAGCTCAGGAATACAGAAAGACATCGTCATGTTGCGATATCCAGTTGAACAGCGTCCAACACTTTTCCCTCTTTTGGCTTCCATAGCAAAGGATATTACCCCTTATACTCTATAGGCCACCTTGAAAAATCTTATTTTTCAAGGTGGCCTATAGCTTTTATCACGTGGAAATCATGGCATTTACATTCTATATAAAAACCTTCGGCTGTCAAATGAATGAAAGGGATTCCGAAATCATTTCGCAATCTCTGGCGCAGCACGATTACATTGAAACAATAGAAATGGATTCAGCGGATCTCATTATATTGAATACCTGTTCCATTCGTGCCAAAGCTGAACAAAAAGTAATGAGCTTGCTTGGCTATCTCCGGAAGAATAAGAAACGCAATCCTTCGCTCAAAATATGTGTTGCCGGTTGCGTCGCCCAGCAGTTAGGGAACTCCATTGTTGAGCGTATGCCCCATGTCAACTTAGTACTAGGAACCCAGCACATCTACGCCCTTCCTGATATATTGGAAACATCAGTCAATGTGTCACAGGTTTATACCTCACTCTCTTCAGACTATGATATACCTCGTTTCATTCCCAAAGGAGACGAAGACCTACAGAGTAAGAGCTCTTCAATAGACAAAAATAGAGCATTAAGCCGTTTTGTTACAATTATGCAGGGATGCAATAATTATTGTACCTACTGCGTTGTGCCGTACACCAGAGGGAGAGAAGTATCTCGAAAATTCAATGATATTATAGATGAAATTAAAGCTTTGGTTGATAAAGGTGTGGAGGAATTCACACTGCTTGGCCAGAACGTCAACTCCTACGGACAGACCAACAATGTGCGAGAAGACGGAACGCCATGCTCTTTCCCGCAATTGCTCAGAGCAGTGGCAGCCATTCAAGGAGTGATAAGATTGCGTTTCACCACCTCAAATCCGAAAGACCTCTCCGATGACTTAATGAGATGCTTTCGAGATCTTGAAAATCTATGCCCACAATTTCACCTGCCGGTACAATCAGGGTCCAACAATGTTTTGAAGCGCATGAATCGAAAGTATACGGTTGAAAAATATAAAGAGTTGGTAGCCGCTCTTCGAGGATACTGTCCTGCAATTGCCGTAACAACGGATATAATAGTTGGATTCCCTGGTGAAACGGAAGGAGATTTCGAGAAGACAATGGATTTATTGGAGACAGTTCGATTTGATGGATCTTTTTCTTTTAAATATTCCGACAGGCCTGGTACTGCATCGCTCAACCTCAACAACAAGGTCCCCGAAGAGGAAAAATCTCGACGTCTCTACAGATACCAAGAACGTCAGAATGAGATCAGTCTGGAAAACAACTCCAGATACATAGGAAAAATACTTAAAGTAACAGTTGAGGCATCTGAAGAACAAACCAATGAAGAGTATACCTATAAGTGTCGAGCATTGACCAACCATGTCGTTCACACTCTTTCAAATGCCGAAATTTTCCCAGGACAAACTATTAGTGTAGAAATTCAACAGGCGGGACAACATTCTCTGAAAGGGAAAATAGTCGATATACCGAAGAAATGATAGATTTCTCTGACCACCGTACGTCATTGCTCATATTTTGGCCGTGGACAAAGGCCGAATTCAAAGATATAATACTATCTAAAAGCAGGTGAGAACGTAGGGAAGTAACAGGAGGAACACATGTCTATTTTGGAAGGGATATTGTGGCTTACTTTAAATGTATATCATGAAGCTCGTTCAGAACCGCAAATTGGACAGGTTGCCGTCGCCCATGTAACGCTCAACCGGGCTGAAGAGCTCAACCTTTCTATCAAAGAAGTCGTGCAGCAACCCTACCAGTTTTCGTGGACATTTCAAAAAAAATCATATATCCCGGAAAATCCACGGGCATTTTTTAAATGCATGCACTCGGTTTACGTCGCTTTGCAGGCTCCTGATCTCACAGCCGGGTCTACCTTTTACCACCTCGATACGATCCAACCTTTTTGGGCAAAAGAAAAAGAGTACGTTAACCAGTTCGGCTCCCATAAGTTTTATAAAGATTAGACGTAACTGCTCACAGGGCATCAGGACTTCCCGCGATCAGCCTGACTTACGTATGACCAATACTAAAGTAAATGGGGAACGCTGAGCCCTATATCGTTGCCGCTGAAGTAATGGCACTGCACATTGCCTCTAATTTTTCATGATCCATTTTGATGGGTATTGGATAGACAAGTGCCCGTTCCATAATCGCAGCGGAACGGGGGAGCAGCTCGGGATTGTAGACTACTCGTCTTTTCTCCCCATGTGCCTTAAAGGGCCATCCAGAATTAGTGAGCGTCGAACCATTGAAGAGATGTTCCCATTGTGGATAAAAGTGCCAGCTATTTTCAGAAAAATTTATAGCACCAAAACCTTTTTCTTTGAGATGGCTATTAACTCTTCGGCAATGCTCTTTGTCCGTGAGCATAAAAGCAAAAAAAGTTGCTGAATCACCACTTTCATCAGGCATTTCTCTGAGCTTTGCTCCAGGAATGGCGGCAACTGCCTCCATCAACTTTTTTTTCGTCTTTCGTTGCGCCTCAATCATGGAATCAAGTTTGGCTAACTGAGCAATACCCACTGCTCCCTGCAGTTCCATCATTCTGTAATTAAAGCCAATAAAGTTTCTCCCCTCCCCTCCCCGTGCTCCCGGATTGGGCAGATGATCATGACCATGGTCTTGATACTCCGACACATCTCGCCATAATCGCTCGCCGGCGGTAATAACCATTCCCCCTTCCCCGGTGGTCATGGTTTTTACTGAATCAAATGAAAAAGTGCCGCATGTCCCGAACGTTCCGAGATGCTTACCCTTGAGTGTAGCTCCAGCTGCTTGTGCTGTATCTTCCAGTACAGGTATGTCCGTTTTGTCCGCAATTGCAACAATTTCTTCTATCCGGGCAGCCGATCCAAGCATATGAACCGGTACTATACACCTGGTTTTTTCAGTGATTTTCTTTTGCAAATCCTTTGGGTCCATATTGAGAGTTTCGTCAATCTCTGTAAATACAGGTATGGCCCCTATGTCGAGGATGGCCTCCCAGGTCGCAACAAATGTAAATCCCTGGGTAATAACCTCATCTCCAGGTCCCACACCTAGAGCCATAAGCGCCACTTTCAGGGCAGCCGTTCCTGAAGTAACAGCCTGGGCGTATGATGTCTTACAGTATTTGGCAAATTTTTCTTCGAATTCTTTTACCTTATATATCCCCTTTCGCTGCTCTGCAAATTCATAGCGAAATAAAACGCCCGTCTCTAAAACGTCTGCTATCTCTTTCTTTTCCTCTTCTCCAAAGACTTCAAATCCCGGCATGGTACTGTTCTCCTAGCAATAGTATAATATTCAGGTAGCTTGGGAAATTGCCCTCTCGGTGTCTTCACTTACCGGGAGTCTACGCTTACCTCTACAATGTCTTGGCTGCGCGAGAAAATACTTTTCTGGTACTCTCTTACAACAATTATTGCAATGCCTTGAGGTTAGAGATTTTTTCAAGAATATACGCTTTTTCAGGGTTAGTGGCAGGAGTTCCCGTCATGGTACCCAAGTATTGTTCATATTCATGAATAGCAGTGGCGAGGTCACCCTGTATCTCATGAATACGTGCAACTCCACTGTAGGCAATGCTTTCATATCCTGGAATTTTTTTCAGGGAATTATACTCATGGATTGCTTCCTCGTAATTCTCCAGTGCTTCTTGTACCTGAGCGATACCGGAAGTCAGAAGCATGGAAAGTGAATTCTTGTCATTAACAGTGCTGCGTGCGGTTGTATATTGCAGCAACGCTTTATCATATGCTTCCTGCTCAATATAGTATCGGCCAAGTTTCACCTGTGCCCAAGTGGCAGCATCGGTTCCGGAATAGCTTTGGATGATATTCTGTAAAGCAGTAACATATTCGCCATCGGAGAGTTGCTGGGCGCTTACTAATGCCGCATTACTTTCCTCCATTTTTTTTTCGGCATAGGAACCGTAAAGTGCCCAGACAATGACAGCTACGCTGATAATTCCTAAAGTTATAGAGATAATCTTTTGATTTTTTTTGATAAACTCGACAAAAGAAGGCGGTAAGTTAAGTTGGTCAAGTACTCCCCCAAGATCAGCTTTTTCCCGTTCATCAACGTGAAGCTTGTCAAATGCGTTCTGTTCCGCCATGGATACCTCCTGAACAAAAATAAAAATAGTATTTATAAACCAACTGGAAATGCTTGGTATGTTGTCGTAATCCCCGGTATAAAACAGGTATTGCCGTCACAAAATTCTTTTTATAACGCTCGTTCTCAAAGAAAAACCAGGGTAAATTTGGTATTTGAATTTTTCTTTATAATATATAGAGTGAGCTATGTCTATTCGTAATCGTTTTTTGTTGAGAATCTTGCACAGATACCAAACGCAGAAATTTGATGATCAACTGATGTCTGGCAGCACCATATAACAAGGAATCTGATTACCAACAAGGCTCAGCTCGGTGTACGAGAGGCAAGTGGGATTCACATGTTGTTTCCAAGGGTATCTGCAGCCTGGACAGCTGCAGCCAAGCCCCCAGGGATGGGTTCATGGCGTCCATTGGAAACAACATGTGAATCCCACTGGGTCGGTTAGCAGAGCTTTGTTGGTGATCAGGAAGAGAAATGATGGATTTATGAACATACTTGAAACCAGCAATATCCTTTCGATAACAGAGCTGACCCAGTCGATAAAAAACAGTCTCGAATTGCAATATCGTTTTATCCATATTCAAGGAGAAATATCTAACCTGCGCACTCCCTATTCCGGACATTCCTACTTCACCCTGAAAGACTCCAGCGCCCAGATACGGGCCGTTCTGTTCAAAAACCAGAAAAAGTTTCTTCAGGGCCCACTCAAGGAAGGCCAGAATATAATCTGTCATGGTCGGCTTTCCGTATATATGGTGCGAGGTGAGTATCAGATAATAGTAGATACCATTGATTTAGCCGGACGCGGAAGCCTGCAGGTGCAGTTTGAAAAGCTCAAAAGAGCCCTTGCAGAGGAAGGACTTTTTGACCACCAGCGAAAAAAGAAAATCCCATCTTTTCCCGACCACATAGTCCTGATCACTTCTTCCACGGGAGCAGCGGTTCATGATTTCTTGAAAATTGCGGCGAAAAGAAATTTCTGGGGCAAAATATCCATTCTCCCCGTTGCTGTCCAGGGTCGACAGTCATCTTCTGAAATTGCTGCCGCCTTTCGTGAGCTTGACGGCATGATCGATGCTGATATAGCTGTTGTGTTACGAGGCGGTGGATCTTTGGAAGATCTTTGGTCATTCAATGAAGAGCAAACGGCAAGGGTAATATCTCAAGCCGAAATTCCGGTTGTCACGGGAATCGGCCATGAAACCGATTACACCATCGCCGATATGTGTGCCGATCTCCATACGCACACGCCCACAGCGGCGGCAGAGGCCATCGTACCTGATGCCGGGTTGATCGCCGAGAAAGTTTTGCATTACAGGAAAGCATTGCTTGAGAATATGACGCATACCATAGAGGAACATGAAGAAGCGGTCCATGGGTTGCGAAGAGTTATGGGCAACCTTGACCTTTTCCTGGCCAATCATTCACTTAAACTTGATTATCGTTTCTCTTCTTTGCTGAATGCAGGCCGTCGAAAAATCGAAGCATCTCATTCAAGGTTTGAGAATGTAACCAAAAAGCTGCACCACCATGCTCCGTTCAATAAAATTTCTATTCAGCAACAGAAACTTGAGACGTTGCAGCGTGAGCTTCCGGCAAAGCTGTATCGCCTACTCCAAAAGAAAGAGGAGCACTTGGCACGACAGGCGGCATTGCTTGATTCCGTAAGCCCTCTGTCTATATTGGCCCGGGGCTATGCAATTGTGCAGAAAGACGAGGGAGAGACGGAGCAAAAAACTGTAATTTCAGCCGCGGAACAGGTGGAGAATGGCGACATTGTAGGTATTCGACTTCATCGTGGCAAATTGCAGTGTGAGGTGATACAGAAGGAAGAAGACGGAACATCGTAATGTTCTTCCGTCTTCTTCCTTTATTTATAACTATTCAGGTGGGAGCACCAAATTGGCATAACCACCGAGTTGTAACTGTTCAGGAGTGCTCTATATTGGTTCATTTGGGACTTCGAAGCATACTTGTGCTATTCGAGAAGGCTTAAATGGGACAA
>Ga0136557_1000437_pt1 | contig 31698 bp, 23 predicted proteins | sample AntRauTorckE6832_FD_104796 | JGI IMG/M metagenome (GOLD analysis project Ga0136557, IMG submission 104796) | Saline lake microbial communities from Rauer Islands, Antarctica - Metagenome Torckler E6 #832 | ecosystem: Environmental > Aquatic > Non-marine Saline and Alkaline > Saline | place...
GGGCGGAATAAGGGATGAAGCCGAAATAAGAGGTCACAGAAGAACATATGTAGGAGCTCTTCCCGGAAGAATAGTTCAGGGAATAAGAAGGGCAGAAAAAAACAACCCAGTATTTATACTCGATGAAGTAGACAAGCTTGGAAACGATTTCAGGGGAGATCCTTCATCAGCTCTGCTTGAAGTTCTTGATCCCGAGCAGAACAATACATTTGTAGACCACTACCTTGATGTCCCTTTTGATCTTTCCGGGGTTATGTTTATAACCACTGCAAATGTTGTTCATACAATTCCTCCGGCACTTAAAGACAGAATGGAGATAATTGAACTAACAGGCTACACAGAAGATGAAAAAATAAAGATAGCCAACAAATATCTTATACCAAGGCAAAGAGATGCCCACGGCCTTAACTCAAAGCAGATAAAATTCACAAACGGGGCTATCAAGCACATAATAAGCGATTACACAAGGGAGGCAGGACTTCGTAACCTTGAAAGAGAAATCGCATCCGTTATCAGAGGAGTTGCAACTGAAATAGCTCAGGAAGAGGCAAAAAGCGTAAATGTTCAGGTAAATACCCTGTCCAAATATCTCGGACCGGCAAAAATAACACCTGAATCAAAACCGAGCGTTGATTCTCCCGGGGTTGCCCTTGGACTTGCATGGACTCCTGCAGGCGGTGATGTATTGTATGTTGAAGCCGCTGCAATGGAAGGGAAAAAAGGACTTACACTTACAGGCCAGATGGGCGATGTAATGAAGGAATCTGTTAATGCAGCTCTGAGCTTTATAAGATCAAACCATAAAAAGCTTAATATTCCTGAAAACTTTTTTGAGTCCCATGAACTACATATTCATGTCCCTGCAGGCGCAATACCTAAAGACGGCCCTTCTGCCGGTGTCACAATGCTTTCTGCAATAGCGTCTCTTGCTCTTAACAAAAAAATCAATAAAGATCTTGCCATGACCGGAGAAATAACTCTGAGAGGTGAAGTTCTTCCGGTTGGAGGAATCAAGGATAAAGTACTTGCAGCTCACAGAATAGGTATAAAAACTGTTATACTTCCAAAGGATAATGAAAAGGATATAATAGATATACCTAAAAAAGTGCAAAAAGAAATGAAGTTCCATTTTGTAAGAAAAATGATGGATGTTGTTAAAATAGCACTTGATTGATAAATCCTGAATTCAGCTATTTTCAATATAAGAAACGCTTAATTCAGATAAATTTTAGTTAATTATTTTATAACCTGAACTGAGGATTTCATTTTATACATTATGAAAACCCCTCAGTTCAGGAATTTATTTGCCCTTCTTTTTCCTGAAACACCTGTAATTTAAATTCACCGGAAAATTAATTTTTTTGATCTGGATCAAATACAGATTATAATAATTGTGCATTAATGATCTAATCCATCATTGGAAGTTTTAGTTTTCTATTTGTAATTACAAAAGGTTTAAAAATGAAAAAAATAATATCTATTCTTATAATTGCAGCAATAATTGTCTCCGGAATTGTAATTGTAAAAAAAAGAAAAGCTGTTTTAAATTCTTTTGAATCTTCTCCTCAGCAAGAGATATTTGTAGATTTTACAGAAATAAAAAAAGGAAATCTTGATTTAAAATATGAAACAACAGGGGAAATAAAAGCTGATGAAATATTAAAAATAATTACAAGAACCGAAGGAAAACTCGAATTTATACAAAAGGAAAAAGGAGATCATGTTTCAAAAGGTGAACTTCTTGCAATGCTTGATACAAATGTAATACAAGAAAAAATAAAATCTGTTGGAGCTGAGATAGAAACACTTGAAGCAGAAAAAAAATATTTAAAAAAAAGATATTTAAGAAACAAAGCTCTTTTAAAAGGAAACGGAGTTTCGAAAGATCAGTTTGATAAAACCAAATCTGATTATGAAAAAACTCTTGGGAGCCTTAAAAAAGCAATGGCGGAAAAAGATGCTTTGCAAGAAGAACTTAAGTTTTCAAAAATTACTTGCCCTGCAGACGGTATTGTTCTTGAAAAAAATTTCAATAAAAACGAATTTGTTTCCAAAGGTTCAATGCTTTTTGAACTCGAAAATACAAGCAAAGGTTATTATGTTTCTTTAAATATCCCCAATTCTTTTCTAAGCGAAATATCAGATAATAAAATTATAATTAAAAAAAATAATAAAAAGATTGATACCTCTGTTTTAAAAATAAATCCAAAAATCACACAAAACAGTGAAACAACCGAAATAGAATCGAAAAGATTTAAATCAAAGCCGTTTTTACTTCCTACAGGTTCAAAAACAGCAGTCTCCATTGTTCGTAAATCTATATCCGGTTTAATTGTTCCTATGAATTCTGTTCTAAGACAAAAAGATTCAGACCTGGTTTTTAAAATAAACAAAGATAATAAAATTAAAAAAATAAAAATAGAAATTGCAGGGATTGAAAACAACAAAGCTGTTGTTGTTTCAGATGCGCTTCATGAAAAAGACAGACTGGTATCAGGATATCCCTCTTTTTTAATGACACTTTCCGATAATACTCAAGTTAAACCTTTATAAAGATTTTTATTTATGGATTTTTTTAAAAAATATCAGAATTATCCGCATTTGATTATTTCAGTTTTCTGCATTTTAATGGTTCTTGGATTTACAGGATTTAAAAAACTCCCTTTAAATCTTTTCCCTGACGCAAATTATCCAGGAGTCTCTGTTGTTGTAATCTGGCCCAATGCAGTTGCAGACGACATTGAATCAAGGGTTGCAAAAAAAATCGAAACATCTATGAAATCTATAGATATGGCAAGGGAGATAACAACGGTTTCAAAGGACGGAAGCTGTGTTGTAACAGTTGAGTTCGAATATGAAAAAGATCCTTCCCTTGGTGCAGCAGAAGTTTCAAATGAAATAGATAAAATAAGTTCAGAATTCCCAAAAGGAGTTTTACCTCCAAAAATTTTTAAGATTACATCTGCATCGTCTCCTGTTGCGGTTCTTGGTATTTCTCCAAAAAACTCCCATACAGGACTTGATACAATAAGACAGCTTGCAGAAAATGATATAAAAGAAGATCTTCTAAACAAAAGTCTTGTATCAGATGTTGAAGTTTTCGGAGGAGAAATCCCTGAAATAAGTGTTGTTGCCGATCCTCTTAAAATGAAAAAATACAATTTAGGCTTAAATGAAGTTTTAACCGCTCTTTCTGCTGACAATCTTAATATCCCCGGAGGAATAATAAGAAGCAGTTCAGAAGAAATATCTGTATCTTTAAAAGGAGAAAAAACAAGGGCCGATTTAATTAAAAACATATCAGTAAAAGTTAAGCCTTCCGGAGAAACAGTTTATATTTCAGATATTGCAGATGTAAAAAAAGGGCAAAGCTTTAAAACATCTTTTTACCACGGCAATTTTAAAAAAGGGGTCGCCTTAAACATTTTAAGGGCAGAAAACGGAAACAGTTATGATACATACAAACAGATAAAAAAAACCCTTCCTGATCTTAAAAAAAGATACAAAGATCTTAATATTGAAATAACAGATACTCCCGGAGAAATAATTGAGCTTTCTGTTTCAAACATGATAAACGCTCTTAAAAACTCGATAATCCTTACAGCAATTGTAATCTTTATTTTTCTTGCAGGAACAAGGGCAACACTTTTAACCCTTATTTCTATTCCTGTTACTTTTCTTCTTACATTTGCCGGAATGTATGCTTTTGGAATTGAACTTAATATTGTAACTCTTACAGGAATTATTCTTGCAGTAGGACTTCTTGTTGATGATACAGTTGTTGTAGCTGAAAACATAGACAGACATACCAAAGAATACAACAAACCTCTTTTACAGGCTTCAGCCGACGGGGTTAAAGAAATCTTTACAGCAGATTTTTCAGGCACAATGACAACTATTGCTGTTTTAATACCTGTAATGTTTATAGGCGGATATACACAGCAGATTTTAAGACCGCTTGCTCTTGTTCTTACAATGTCACTTTTTTCATCTTTTATTGTTTCAGTTACACTTATACCTCTTTTGTTTCCTTATCTGAAAAAAGAGACAAAAGCCGAAAGATTTATCTCCAGAAAAATCGAAAAAATCTCAGATTATATTGTTTCTCCAAGCATTAAATTTTTTAATTATATTTTTAGAGTTTCGGTAAGAAAAAAATATCTTGTAATAATCCCAATGCTTATTGTGCTGGGATTAAGCATGAGACAGGTTCCTCTTGCAGGAAGAAATCTCATGCCGCCCATGGATACAGGAATCATAATAATAGATTTAAAAACCTGGGCCGGCACCCCCATAGATATAACAGAAGAAAAAGCGTATGAAGCTGAAGAAATTATAAAAACTATTGAAGGTGTTAAAAGGGTTTCTGTTCTCGGCGGCTCAGAGCCTGGCAAAATAAGTTTCGGCTCAAAAAGAACAACAAATGAAGTAAAAATAACCATAGCGCTTACAGACAGGTTCAGCAGAGAAAAATCTATCTGGGATATAAAAAAGGATTTAAGATTATCCCTTGCCAGGATAAACGGAATTAAAAATTTTCAGATCTATGAATACGGAGCAACACCTTTTTCTTCAATTTCAGCGCCTGTAGACATTATGATTACAGGTCCTGATCCTGATGTTTTAGATAAGCATGCTGACATTATAAAAGATAAACTGAAAAATATCAGAGGGATTACAGACGTTACAAGATCATGGAATAAAGACAAGCCTGAAATACTTATACTTCCCGATTTTGAGAAATTAAGACGTCTTGGACTTACTGCAGAAGATATCGGCAGATATCTCAATGCATCGTCTTCAGGAATTAATGCATCCTATTTTAATGTAGAAAATAATCAGGGATTTTTTGTAAATCTTAATTTTGGAAAAACTGATCAGGATATTTCAGAATTTGTAAAAAATATTAAAATAAAAACAAAAACCGGTTTTGTTCCGATACTTGAGCTTGCAGAATTTAAAACAGATTTTAAAAGAGAAACAAACACAAGAAACAACTTTAAAAATTCTGTTAACATAAAAGGATTCAGAGACCTTGCGCCTATATCTTTTATAAATAAGCAGGTGGAAAAAATAATAAACAACCAAAAGCTTCCTGCAGGATATGAATTTTCAAGGGAAGGTGAAAAAAAAGCAATGGATACAAGCTTTAAAGGCCTTAAAAATGCAGTTATCCTTTCTGTTGTTCTTGTTTATTTTTTCCTTGCTGTTTCAAACCGCTCATTTGTTCTTCCTTTTGTTATAATGTTTTCAATACCGTTTGCAATGATCGGGGCTGTATGGGCGATACTTATATCCGGAGAAAGCATGTGCATGCCTGCTTTTATGGGACTTATTCTTTTATCAGGCATTGTTGTAAATAATGCAATTCTTCTGCTCGATTTCACAACAGAAAAAAGAAAAGAAGGTTTTTCAAGAGTTGAAGCTCTTTCAGCAGCAATACAAAAAAGAACAAGGCCTGTTTTAATGACCGCAGCAAGTACTGCCGCAGGAATGTTTCCTGTTGCAATGAAGCTTGCCGTAGGACTTGAAAGACTTGCTCCCCTTGCTGTTGTTGCCGTAGGAGGTCTTATTGTTTCAACATTTCTTACTCTTTTCTTTATTCCTTTGTTTTATTCAATTGCAGATGATTTTCTTAATTTTTTAAAATCCTGACTTTAATTCTGTTAATTAGTATTTGGCCGAAAACCAGAATTTTTTGTTCAGTTGCGGCAAATTAAAAATTTAACCGCATGAATACTGGAATATTTTGAAGATTGAATTTTCATTCTAACTAAGAACCTGGCAAAAAAGGCAGTTTTCGTTCACCAACTAATTTTTTTTTAAAAAAAAAGAGTCTTTTTGATTTAAATCAAAGAACCCTGCTCCCATATCTGCAATTATCAGTTCAAACATCAAAAATTTTTAATTTTAAAATAAAGGAACTGATAATGGTTTTTAAAAATCTTTTCAAAAGCAAAAAAAACAACTCAACTTCAAATTCAGCAAAGGAGACTTTACCAATGTTTTGTTTTCAATGTCAGGAAACTGCAAAAAATCAGGGTTGTACAAAAAAAGGCGTATGCGGAAAGCCCGGTGAAACATCAAATCTTCAGGATCTTCTTATCCACAGTGTAAGAGGACTTTCATATGCTGCCTCACAGGCAGGACTTAAGGAAGATAAACTTAATGAAACTGCGGCATTTGTTTCAAAAGCAATGTTTACAACAATTACAAATGCAAATTTTGATGATGAAAAAATAAAAAAATATACAAAAGAGGCTCTTTCCCGCAGGGACTCATTAGTAAAAGAGGCAGGCCTTAAAAAAGATCTTCCGGACTCTGCAGTATTTACAGAAATAACAGATGAAAAAGCTGCTGCATCAGGAATTCTTTCAGAAGAAAATCCTGACATAAGATCATTAAGGGAAACAGTTACAATTGGTGTAAAAGGAATGTGCGCATATTATGATCATGCAAATGTTCTAGGCTTTTATGACGATGAGATTTCAAAGTTTATTATAGATGCTCTTGCCGCAACTGCTGTTGAAAAAGACGGAGACAAACTTCTTCAGTGGCTTTTAAAAACAGGGGAATTTTCTGTTACAACAATGGCTCTTCTTGACAAGGCTAATACTGAAACATACGGAAATCCTGAAATTACAGAAGTTAATATCGGGGTGTCTTCAAATCCGGGAATACTTATAAGCGGCCATGATTTAAAAGATATGGAAAACCTTTTAAAGCAGACAGAAGGTACAGGTGTAGATGTTTATACACATGGTGAAATGCTTCCTGCAAACTATTATCCTGCATTTAAAAAATATGATCATTTCATAGGAAACTACGGCAATTCATGGTGGAAGCAAAATGAAGAGTTTGATTCATTTAACGGCGCTATACTTATGACTACAAACTGCATAATCCCTGTAAAAGATTCTTATAAAGACAGAATTTTTACAACAGGAATGACAGGATATCCCGGACTTATGCACATTGAAGAACCTGAGTCGGGAGAAAAGGATTTTTCAGCTGTAATTGAGTGTGCAAAAAAATGCAAGCCTCCTGTTGAAATTGAAAAAGGTACTATAACAGGCGGATTTGGTCATCATCAGACACTTGCACTTGCAGACAAAATTGTTGACGCTGTTAAATCAGGCGCAATTAAAAAGTTTGTTGTCATGGCAGGATGCGACGGAAGAATGAAATCCAGAGAATATTTTACTGATATGGCAAAAGCGCTTCCCAAAGATACAGTAATACTTACTGCAGGATGCGCAAAGTACAGATACAACAAGCTTGATCTTGGAGATATCGGCGGAATTCCAAGGGTTCTTGATGCAGGACAGTGCAACGACTCCTACTCTCTTGCAGTAATAGCACTTAAGCTTAAAGAAGTTTTTGGAGCTGAAGATATAAACGATCTTCCAATAGATTTTTCCGTAGGATGGTACGAGCAAAAAGCTGTTACAGTTCTTCTTGCCCTGCTTCACCTTGGATTCAAAGGCGTTAGAATTGGCCCGACACTTCCGGGATTTCTTTCTGAAAATGTTGCAAAAACACTGATTGACACCTTTGACCTTAAAAAAACATCTGATGTAGAGACAGATCTTAAAGATATAGTTGCTTAAGTTAACTAACGTTTTCTGTTTGCTCCAAAGCTTAAGGCTTTGGAGCATTTTTTCTTCCATAATTTTATCAATTCATTGCATAAAAGTTACAAATACAGGTTTTTGTAACCAGTATTAAACTTAATTTTTCAGGCAACTGCTTAAAAGTTAAAATCTTTATAACTTAGAATTTAAGATAAACATTTAAATTAACGGAGGATAGATATGCAAATATCAAATGTCAGAAATCTATTGATGGCCGTGGCTATCGCCATCGTAATGCTTGGAGTATCTAGTGGAGTTGCATCGGCTCATTGTGACACAGAAAGCGGGCCTACGGCCGTAGACGCACGCAAAGCTCTGGAGACAGGTGATTTCAAAAAAGTAGCCATCTGGGTTGGAGATGAACAAGCATCTGAACTCCGGGACATCTTTGAAAAATCTATTGCTGTTTACAAAATGGGCGGCAAGGCAAAAGAGCTTGCTGAAAACTATTTCATGTCAACTACGGTAAGGCTTCACAGGGAGGCTGAAGGAATGCCCTTTACGGGGCTCAAACCGGCTCAGCCTCTTCCTCCGGTTATCGCCAAAGCTGAAAAAACTCTGGACGAAGGAAACCTGAAACCAGTCACTGATCTACTTTCTGCACAACTGGAAAAAGAAACTCAAAAGTGGTTTCAAAATGCTCTTGACGCAAAAAAGAAATACAATGGCAAAAACGTAGAAGCCGGAAGAGAATGGGTTGACGCCTATGTTAAATACGTAGTTTACGTCAACGGCTTATACAAGACGATTCAGGCCGGACCAGCACACGGTGTCGGTGAATAAACACAAACAAAATAAGATAAAAGGGTCTTCGCCTGTCCCATATAGAAAAAAAAAAGCAAAGGTCTACTCTTGATCCCTTTTCTTATTCTGCTTGCCTCAAAGCTTAAGGCTTTGGGGCATTTTTTTCTTCCCGCATTTTATAAATACATATTCCTTCAAAGCAATCTTAAAAAAAGTTTGAAATTCCTCTTTTAAAAGAATACATAAAATATTGAATTAATTACTGGTCAGTTTAATATTAAGTAAAATTAATCAATATTATTAATAAATTCTAGTTTATCTGTTTTTACGCAAATTGAACCCAATATAATATGTATAATATGAAGTAAAATCTAAGATAACATTCTGACTCAAAAGTAAAACGATCTTTTTGTTAAATAATAATATTTATTAAATTTACTTTATATGTACAATTTTTATGGATTATTCATTTATTTTTAGATGGAAAAGTGATGATATTATTTGATTTTATAGAATAATAATTGTTAGGCTACATTTTTTTAACGGAGCTACGGAGTCTCGTCAATCTATAAATGGCATGAATTAGGGGTGCATATGAGTCCAGAGGAAATCGGAGCTGAAGCTATAGCTAGACTTAACAAAAGGATCACGAACGAAATATTTCTTATCATTCAGAGTGATCGAGAATTGATGCAGTCATATCTAAGGGCAGTGGAGGTGCATGGCTTGGAAGTATTGAACCAGAGAATAGGAAAAAAAGTTAAAGCTGCCTACCACCTTAGAAACATGAATAATCGTGAAGATAGCCCATCTTGCACTTTGATTCAGAGCCATCAAACGTTCGAGTAATAGGTTGTGATGGCCCTAACAATTGTTTTCACTGGAACTTCTAGATGTAGAGATACATCCAACATCAGGTTATGTTGCAAACTCTAAATTCATGAAAGGCAAATTAAATGTCATTTTATATGATCACTTACGGATACCCTGAAATCCAAGAAGCTTTCATCGGTGAAACAAAAAATGAAGTTATTGAAAATGCTAGTGGCCTAATTGATCGTTGGCCAGAATATGCTGAAATGGAAAATGATGAAATTATCTACATGGCTGAAAATGAAGTTTGCGAGTTTGACCTTGTCGAAATAAAAGGCGAATGGCCTGGAGTAAAAACTTCTCTTCCTCAATTGAAGGAATTATATCATAGCCAATATTATTAATATATTTTCATTTAAACAAGTTGCAAGCAATTAAAAAGGCAACATAACCCGTTGTTCAGCGGACCTTTTGGGGCAGCCTTTCGGCCTTAGCCCCAAATTCCATCGCTTCGCTCGAGGGTCCCTGAACTCCAACCTTATGCGATGAAAGATAGAACTAATGAAACCTATTTTTACAATTCATGCCGGAGAATATCTGGTCGGTTCCCATATCGAACAAAACGTACGAGATAACAACGGTAAAAAACCTCACGTCTGGATTCCGTCCAAAGATACAGGGGTTGATCTTCTTGTAACCAGCCATGACAATACAAAGGCGACAGGCATTCAAGTCAAATTTTCCAAAGATTTTCTCGTTACGCACGGGCGGCCAGAATATCAAGAAAAACTGCTTTCTTGTGGCTGGTGGACCCTAAATAGAGAAAAAATTCAGGCATCCCCTGCCGATTATTGGATTTTTGTGTTGCACACCTTTAACCAGAAGAACATGCAGTATGTAATTATCACCCCAGAAGAACTGAAGCGAAGATTGGATATTTTGCACCCCAATGTAAAATCCCTACAGACTTATCTCTGGGTCACAGCCAACAAAACATGCTGGGAAACAAGAGGGCTCAAGAAAAAACAAACAAATGCTCTTGTCGCAGGCAATTACTGTGACCATAACAAAGACACAAGAAATTTTACGCAGTTTCTAAACAACTGGGATGAAATAGTTAAAAAAATCACATAAACTTCGTGCTGGCTAATACCACACCCCCGCAGCTTCTCTAGCGCTACGAAAAATGGGTCAAATCTACTCTTGACTCACCTTCTAAAAACCCACAAATGAAAGATGTTCAGGCAACTAAGAATAGAATATCCAGGTGCATGGCATCAAGCAATGCATGGATATGACGGACAATTGTTTAAAGGTCGTTATAAATCTATTTTGTCAGATGCAGAATCTTACCTACTGTAATTTTTTAACTAAATAATTTTTTTGAAAAATTATAAGTCATTTATCTCTTTTTTTGATAAATTTACTGAAAAATTCATTTGCTTATCAATTCAGGAGAACAGATGTCAGGAAACAGATTCCCGTTTAAAAAACAGATTCATACTATAGGCTTTCCCGCAGGAGCCGACCTTCTTCAGGACCCTTTTCTTAACAAAGGAATGGCTTTTTCAGGTGAAGAAAGGACTGCATTCGGTTTATGGGGGTTACTCCCGCCAAGAATATTAACCCTGGAACAGCAGGCTGAAAGATTTCTTAACCAGCTTAGAAAACAGCAAAACGATCTTGAAAAATATATGAGCATGATCTCGCTTCAGGACAGAAACAGAACCTTGTTTTACAAAGTTCTTACTGAAAACCTTGAAGAGCTTACTCCGGTTATTTACACGCCTGCAGTCGGAAGAGCCTGTGAGGAATACGGAAATATATTTAAAAGACCAAGGGGAATATATATTTCTGCCGATAACAGAGGTTCTATGGTTGAGGTTCTTAAAAACTGGCCTTACAGAGATATAAGAGTAATTGTTGTTACAGACGGAAGCAGAATTCTCGGACTTGGAGATCTCGGTGCCAACGGCATGGGAATTCCTGTTGGTAAACTCTCACTTTATACTGCATGTGCTGGAATTCATCCTTCCCAGACACTTCCCGTCACCCTTGATGTAGGAACAGACAACAAAAATCTGATCGAAGATCTTGCTTATGTCGGGCTCAACAGACCAAGGCTTAAAGGCACTGAATATGATGACTTCATGGACGAATTTATAAATGCAGTAAAGACTGTATTTCCGGACGCTCTTTTGCAGTTTGAAGATTTTTCCACTTCAAACGCATTTAATCTGCTTGAAAATTATCGCAATAAAATATGCTCATTCAATGATGATATTCAGGGAACAGGAGCATGTGCCCTTGCAGGGATTTATTCTGCCTCAAAAATCATTAAAAAAAATATTAAAGATATGAAATTTCTGTTCCTTGGGGCAGGTGAGGCAGGAACAGGTATAGGTGAAACTATCGCATCGGCTATGACAGAAGAAGGCCTCAGTAAAAAGGATGCAAAGGCCAGATGCTGGTTTTTCGATACCAAAGGTCTTATTGTAAAATCAAGAACAAATTTATCTGAACAACAGCTTCCTTTTGCTCATAATCACCCACATGTTTCCAGTTTTGTATCAGCAATAAAGACGTTGAAACCTGATGCAATAATAGGAGTCTGCGGATGCACTGACATGTTTTCAAAAGAGGTTTTAAATACCATGGCAGATATCAATGAAAGACCTGTTATCTTTGCCATGTCAAACCCTACATCAAAGTCTGAGTGCAGTGCGCAAAAAGCATACAGATATACAAAGGGCAAAGCTGTCTTTGCCGGAGGCAGTCCTTTTGCTCCTGTTGAATTATCAGGTAAAAGATTTGTTCCCGGCCAGGCAAATAATGTTTATATTTTCCCCGGCCTTGGAATGGGAGCTTCATTGATTAAGGCAAAGTATGTGACAGATGAAATGTTTTTTTCTGCGGCCAAAACTGTAGCTGAAAAACTTACAAGAAAAGAGCTTGAATCCGGGTGCTTATACCCTTCCCTTTCAAGAATACGTAGTATCTCAGAAGATATTGCAGTAAAAACTGCAGAAATAGCCTATGATCAAAATATTGCAGGGCTTCCAAAACCTGATGATTTAAGAAGATTTATAAAAGAACAGATTTATGAGCCTGTGTATGAAAGTTATGTCTAATAAGCGGTTGGTCAAAAACCAGAATTTTTTGTTCAGTTACCAAAGATGAAAAATGCCCCGCATAAACACACTGGGAAACCAATCTTTTTTTAAAAACCGATAATAGTTGACTGAAAAGATAACCGTGTTTTATTATTGGCTGAATCCGGCTCAGGCCTTTCAAATCTTTAAACATTTTATTCTGGATGCAATGCTATGAAGCCTAAAATTTTATTTTTATTTATAATGAGTTTTTTTCTTTTGTTTTCCTGTTCTTCAAAACAGACATCAAATGATAAAAACTCATATTATGTATTCGGGAAAAAATATACCACCATAAACAGCTCTCAGAATTTTTCACAAAAAGGTATTGCATCCTGGTACGGAAAAAAATTCCACGGCAGAAAAACAGCCAACGGTGAAACATACAATATGCATGACATGACATGTGCGCACAAGACTCTCCCGTTCAATACAAAGCTTGAAGTTAAAAACCTTTCAAACGGTAAAAAAACCGTTGTAAGGGTTAATGACAGGGGCCCTTTTGTAAACAGAAGAATAATTGACCTTTCGTATAAAGCCGCAGGAAAACTGGGCATAGATATAACAGGAACCGCACCTGTTGTAATAAAAGCTGTGGATGGACTGACTGAAAAAGAATATATTTCAGGAAAATTTACTGTTCAGACAGGAGCCTTTACTTCACGTGAAAATGCAGTGCGGCTTAAAAATAAACTTTCTTCAGATTTTAACCATGTTTTCATAAAAAAAGTCTATAAAAACAATCAAACTTTCTTCAGGGTAAGAGCCGGTAAATTCACAAGCCTTAAACAGGCTGAGCTAAGTGAATTAAAGCTTAGGCAAAACGGTTATCCCAATGCTTTTTCAGTTGCTCTTGATTAAATAAAAAAAATCTGTTTTTATCTAAAAAATTATCAGAAAGCAGTATTTTTATTAAAGACTGAACCTCAGTAAAAGGCTCTAAAGAACAGAAAGTATAATGGATAATAAAATAACAGTTTTTATAGACAGAGACGGAGTAATAAATTTTGATTCACCCGATTATATAAAATCTTGTGAAGAACTTGTTTTTATCCCCGGAAGCATAGAAGCTATTGCCGATTTAAGCAGGCTGGGACATAAAATTTTTATTATTACAAACCAGTCTGTAATAGGCCGGAAAATGGTAACTGAAAAAGGACTTCAACAGATTTTTGCAAAAATGGAAAAAGCTGTTGAGGATAAAGGCGGAAAAATAGATGATATTTTCTTCTGCCCTCATACCCCTCAAGATAACTGCGACTGCAGAAAACCGCTTCCCGGTCTTTTTTTTCAGGCAAAAAATAAATACAAAACAGAACTTAAAAATTCTGTTATGATAGGCGACAGCGCAAAAGATATAAAAGCAGCTGAAGCCGCATGCACAGGCTACAGAATTCTTGTTCTTACAGGAAACGGTGAAAAAGCCTTAAAAGAACTTTCTCAGGCATCAGCAGATTTTGATTATACTGCCAGAAATCTTGAAGATGCAGCAGAATGGATTAAAAAAAACACAGGCATGCAATGATTACTATTTCAGGCCTTGTAGTAAACGTTAACTACTATAACAGCGACAACGGATATACCGTTGCAAAGCTAAGACCCTCGGAATTTACCTCCCGGATAACAATTGTTGGAATAATGGGAGAAATTCATTCAGGAGAAAAGCTTGAAATCTCAGGGAGATGGGAAGAACACGAAAAATTCGGTGAACAGTTCAGGGTAGAATATTACGAATCTATTCTTCCTGACACTGAAGATGAAATAATAAACTATCTTTCATCAGGAATAATAAAAGGCATAGGAGCATCAACAGCTTCAAAAATAGTTGATTACTTCGGAAGCAAGACTATCCAGATAATAGAATCAAGCCCTGAATCACTTGCCTCAATACCGGGTATAGGTGGAAAAACTGCTGAAGCAATTTCAGCTTCATGGGCAAGTCATCATTTTGCCAGAAAACTTATGCAGTATCTTTATGATGCTAAGATACCCTCTGAATACGCTTCAAAAATTATACGTGAATACGGCTCAGCATCTCTTGATGTGGTTGAAAAAAACCCATACAGAATAGTTACTGAAAATCCCTTTTTTAATTTTTCTATTATAGACAGACTGGGCAAAAAAGCAGGAATAGAAAGCCTTGATGAAAAAAGAATAAATGCAGGAATTATATCTGTTCTTGAAAAAGCATCATCCAGCGGACACTGCTTTCTTCATCTCCAGGAACTTAAACAGAAAGTAAACAAACTTACAGGGGCTGAGACTGAGCTGATTGAAAGGTCTATGGATTCTTTATGTGAATCTTTTCACATATGCAGAGAAGAAAATGACGGAATTGAAACAGTATATCCGTACCACCTTTACAAAGCTGAAAAAGGTGTAGCAGACAAATTAAATGCATTATTTGAAATACCCTGCGACATAAAAAATATAAATGATGAAGAGATAAAAACAGTTACAGCTGAACACCTGGGACTTATTCCGTCAGAAGAACAGCTTAAAGCAATAAAAGGAATAATTGAACAAAAAACAGGAATAATAACAGGTGGTCCCGGAACCGGGAAAACAACCATAATAAAAGCTTTATGCCGGATTTTTGATTACCTTGGAAAAACTTCAGCACTTGCAGCACCAACAGGAAGAGCAGCAAGAAGACTTTCAGAACTTACGGAAAAAAAAGCAGAAACAATACATAAGCTCCTTAAATACAACCAGACTACAGGAGGTTTTGACAAAAATGAAACCAACCCTCTTGAAGCAGATGTTCTTATAATAGATGAGTCTTCAATGCTTGACATTGTACTTTGCTACAACCTTTTAAAAGCTGTTACAATTCATACAAGACTGATTTTTGTAGGTGATATATTCCAGCTTCCTTCAGTAGGTCCGGGAAATTTTTTGTCTGACATAATTGAGTCTGGACAGATCCCTTCTTTTACACTTACAAATATTTTCAGACAGGCCAGACAAAGCCCTATTATAATGAATGCACACAGGGTGAACAGCGGACAAATGCCCCTTAAACACGATTCAGGCAATGATGAGCTTTCAGAGTTTTATTTTATCCAGAAAGAAGATCCGCAAAAAGCTGTTGAAGCAATAGTTGAACTGTGCAGCAAAAGAATTCCAAACCGTTTCAGTTTAAACCCGCTAGATGATATCCAGGTAATTACTCCTATGCACAAAGGAGAAACAGGTACAATAAATCTTAACAAAATACTTCAGAAAGAACTTAACAGTTCTCCCGAAGAAATTAAATCAGGATTCAATAGTTTTAAAAAAGATGATAAAGTGATGCACCTTGTTAATAATTACCAGAAAGAAGTATTTAACGGGGACATAGGAAGAATAAAAAAAATCGATTTTAAAAATGAAATCGTAGAAGTAGTTTACCCTGATTATCCTGAAAAAAGAACTGTTAAGTATTCATATGATGAACTTGAGGAACTTACTCTTGCATATGCAATCTCAGTTCATAAATCCCAGGGATCAGAATATCCGGCAGTAATTCTTCCTCTTATGCCCCAGCATTACCCTCTTTTACAAAGAAATCTTTTATATACAGGAATGACAAGGGGAAAATCGCTTTTGATAATTGTAGGAAGCGCAAGAGCTTTAAATATTGCGGTATCAGGCAATAAGGCTTCAGAAAGATACTCATGGCTCAAACAAAGAATATGTTTAAAGGCAGATGATGAATAAAAAATTAATTTTTCTTTTTATTTCAGGATGTACACTTATACTAACGTCAATTACTCTTTTTGCTGCAGTAAGCTGTGACGTAGTTTTAGGTGTCTATTCCAGAAACAGTATAACCACATATATTTTATCTTTTATTTCACTCACAGGCGGAAGTATATGCTTGGCAGCTGGCCTGGTTATAAACAGAAGAAACAAGAAAAAGCCTGAAAAAATTGATATTTTGAGTATTCTTTCAAAATATTCAGGCCATGTTACTCCTGATGAATTTTCAGATGCAACAGGTCTAAGCCCTGATCAGTCAAAAAACAGACTGCAGGAGATGAAAAAAAGGGGAATATGCAGACTTCAGATAACAAAATCCGGAGTTCACATTTTTTCATTTCCTGAATTCGCACCTGAAGATACAGTAATAAAACAGGAAAACCTTTAAATTCAGGTCATATTTTACTTTCCACAATTAAAATTATATGAGAACATAAATTATTACCTTATTTTTTCCCTGAACCGGTTTTATATTTAAAAATATAAAATCTCTGGATACTTCAAATTCAGGGTTTATAAAACTACTGCAATATATTAGCTGAAAAAGTTAAGTATGTTATAAAATACACAGCTTAACCAAGTAAAATAAAAATTGATAAATTCATTTTTGTCTTATACAGGATTTCTTATGAACAAATGGAACATTTTAGCTGGTATTTCATTTTTCTCAGGCGCAGTATTTTACCTTTTTAATGTGATATCCGCAGCGATGGAAAGAAATTCTGCCTTTTCCTCAATCAATTTAAAAAAAATTTTAGGAGAAGATAAAATTGAGGCTTTAAAATCGGTACTACCTGATTTTTTAAATAACACCCTGATGTCACTTTTAGGCCAGCCTGTCTATATTCTGCTTATTTGCGCAGGAATACTAATATTCATAATTAATGGTATTTTCAGAAAAAATTAACTCTTTTTTTTATGTAAACACAAATTCAACATATTATTAGTTTCAAAGAGATAAAATTATAATCCCTGCTTAAGACATTTAACCCTCAATAAAGCAAAAATTTTTCATAATTTCAGAAACATAAGCACTCCAGGGGTTTTGGATTACAGACCTATAAAGCCAGTCATTTTATTACTTTTCAGACCTTTTTTTAAAAGATATAATTATTTTGTATTTTATAAGCCTAAAACCTAATCGCGGAGGGGTAATCATGATAGTAGGAATTCTAAAAGAAATCAAACCGGAAGAAAACAGAGTATCAATGACACCAGCAGGTGCCGAAGTATTAAAAAACAACGGACACAAAGTTCTTATTGAAAAAAATGCAGGTGCAGGAAGCGGCTTTTCAGACGAGGATTACAAAAAAGTCGGTGCTGAAATTATTGATACTCCGGCAGGGGTTTTCGAAGCTTCGGACATGGTTATGCATGTAAAAGAGCCACAGCCTTCAGAGTATTCCATGGTTAAAAAAGATCAGATAGTATTTACCTACTTTCACTTTGCAGCTGATGAATCTCTTACTTCAGAATTTCAGAAAACAAACTCTGTTGCAATAGCTTATGAAACAATTGAAAATCCGGACGGAAGCCTTCCCCTCCTTACCCCTATGAGTGAAGTTGCAGGAAGAATGGCAACCCAGGAAGCAGCAAGATTCCTTGAAAGATCACAGGGAGGAAGCGGTGTTCTCATGGGCGGAGTTACAGGTGTTAAGCCTGCAACAGTAACTGTTATAGGCGGCGGTATAGTAGGTACAAATGCTGCACTTATGGCTGCAGGACTTGGTGCAAAAGTATATATTCTTGATACAAGCCTTAACAGACTTCGCAGACTAGAAGAATTCATGCCGAAAAACTGTTTTCCACTTATGAGTTCTCCTGCAACAATAAGAGAGCTTGCCAAAGAATCTGACGTTGTTATAGGTGCGGTTCTTCTTCCTGGCGCAAAAGCTCCTAAGCTTATCGACGAAGAAATACTTAAAACAATGAAAAAAGGCTCTGTTGTAGTTGATGTTGCCATAGACCAGGGCGGCTGTTTTACAACCTCAAAACCGACTACACACGGAAATCCTGTATATGAAGTAGAAGGAGTTGTTCATTACTGTGTTGCAAACATGCCGGGAGCTGTTCCAATGACATCTACTGTAGCTCTTACAAATGCTACCCTGCCTTATGCTGTACAGATCGCAAACAAAGGCTGGAAACAGGCTGCTATTGACAATGACGGAATTAAGCCCGGAATCAATATGGTTGACGGCAAAATAACATACAAAGAGGTTGCAGAAGCTTTTAATTTTGAGTATACACCCCTTGAAAACTTTCTTAAGTAGTAAAAAAAGTAACGGGGCCTGTAAATAAGGTCCCGAAATAAAAATTCTTTCTTTGCAGTCAAACCTCTTTTTTCGGGGTTTGTTAATATAAAGGCCGGTTTTAACCGGCCTTTTCTGGTTTTAGCCTGAAAACAGATGCATAGGTGACCAGATATTAAATTACCAGTATTAACTCCAGATACTTTATCAGGATCAGATATTAAAATCGTCCGGACGGAGTTCATAAGCTATTACTATCAGCCTGTCATTTTCACCTGAAAGTACAGGCAGATCATCATTTTTTTCAAATACAGGATTTATAAAGTATTCATCGCCTCTTACAAAGCCTATTGGAATATAAGGCTTTTTATTTTCAATCATAAGAGTATATATCTCTTTATAAGTTCTGTTCTTTAAAAAATACGGTATTTTTGGAAGAAAAATCTGGGGAGTACCTTTTTCAGAACTAAGAAGCTCGTCAAAAACATCCATGCTTCCCGGATGGTAACAGCTTTGCGCAATAAGCTTTTCTGTTATATCACCAAGACAAACAACCTCATTTATTATATCAAAATTTATGTATTCTCTGTTTACAGAATTAATAAGCTCCATAACTGTATGTATTTCGGGATTAAGCCTTTCTATCTCCATCGCAACAAGAGTTGAGGCCGCATCAGCAACATCCCCGTGGCGGGGATCTGCAAGAATAACAGCAGCTCCAAAATTTTGAACATTTAAATTCTTAAGAGTTTCAGGATCACCAGGGTCGCCATATACAAAGTTATACTCACTTACTGCCGGATCAGGATGAAAGTCTTTATTTTCCAGCCAGAACTCTTTATCAGGAATAATAATTGTAATCTCATATTTTTTATTCCGTGAATTGTAAACAAGCTCATTTACAATATTTTTAAGGTTTTTATTTGCATTGCAAATTACTACTGAATTATTTCTTAAGTCTTTAAATGATGAATTCTTGCTTATATCATAAGATCTTACAGTCTTATCTCTCTTTTTAGGCCTTTTAAGCTTTCTCTTTTTTCTGCTTCTATCAAAAAAAGGGTTAAAATAGGCTATTACCATCAGAAAATCACCCGGATTAAGAACAAAATCACCATTTATACATTCATTTTTAAATGCAATCGGATTAATTTTACATTTGTATTTTTTTGTATCTGCACAATATCTGTAAACTCCCGCAGGTATAATAGATTCATCATTTTCAAGAAAATATTTCTGGGCCTGATTAAATGTTTCCGGACAAAATTGTGAAGATATTTCTATGTTATAAAATTCACTTGAATCAGGTGAAAAAGTCATTATAGATCTGTAAATTTCTGTAACCCCCGGATTTAATACTCCCTGGGATATAAGTTTTTCCATATATGATGAGCTTACAACAAAATCTGCGTTTTTTATTACATTGTTGTATTTTACGCTTTCAGGGTTTTGAAGCTGTATTGTAACAGGTACATCAGGATTTACTGAATTAACGGCTATTGCCTTCATAAGTGTTTTGTTGTCAGAGACCAAGTCTGTTTCTTCAGACAATGCAATTATGCTTCTTGCCCGTTTTATATCTGCATGCTTTAAAATATCGGGGTGGAGAGGCTTTCCTTTGACAACAAGAACCTTTTTATAAATATGCGGCACAGAAACCATAAGCTCATCTGAATTTTTGAAAACACAGAGAATATAATACCTGCCTCTGAAAGCTGTGTAAATCTGGCGTATTATATAATCAAGATGAGAGTTGTAGCCCAGAATAACTATATGGTTTTCCATTCTGAGATTTACAGGCTTTAAAACAGCTTTTCCTTTTCTGTTGAACTTTCTTACAAGAATGGAAACCATTTCTGCTGTTATCATACCTACCACACAAACACCTGCAATAAGTAGAATTGTAACCTCAATTTTTCCTGGCAGAGAAGCCGGTTCCTTATCCTCAATCCCTGAAATAAGGACTATCACCATATGCCAGTAGGATTTCCAGTAATCTGTATAAGGTGTTGTTCCCGAGGCAAATTCCGTTTCTGTAAAATATACAAGATTGGCACCTACAACCAATGCAAGAATACACAAAACAAAAAGATTAAAAAGATTATCGAGCTGATACTCATCCCTGAAACCTGAAAACCAGTTCCTTATATTATTAAAACTGTTGTACAGATAATGGTTGTATCTTATCAGCTTGAGAAGTCTTAAAAATCTTGCAATTCGAAACAGCCTGAGAAGCATAAAATTATTGCTGAGCAGAAGAAGCGAAGGAAGTATAGCCAGTAAATCTATTACAGCAAAAAATGTTAATGGATATTTAATTTTATTTTCAGAAAAATACCATCTTATAAAATATTCAATAGTAAATATTACTGCAAAAAATACCTCGCATTTAATCCAGAAGCTTCTGTATTTAGGGATTAAATAATCTAAAGGGATTATAATACAAGAGATTATAATACATGCAAAAATAAATTTTTCAGCTGTTTTTCGTATTGAATTCAAGCTCAGTATATTCCCGTTTTTATTTAAGAATTACCCTGAATAGATGATAAGACCTGATGTATAAGTTATTATCATATTATTATATTCCTGTACAACAATCTGAAATTTTACCCTGCGTTTATATGCACCCCAATGTTATTTGAAATAAACTGAAAAACTATTTACTCCCTCAACTTTTCCATATTCACAATATCGCTTAAAGCCATAAACATACTTGGAACAAGAATAAGAGTAATAAGAGTTGCAAACAAAATTCCAAATCCCAGACTTATTGCCATGGGTATAAGAAACTTTGCCTGAAGACTTGTCTCGAATATCATAGGTGCAAGACCAAAAGAAGTAGTAAGAGAAGTCAGAAGAATAGGCCTGAGCCTTCTTTTACCTGCATTTATAACCGCAGCAAACACATTCTCCCCTTGTATTATATTCTGCCTTATCCTGTCTATCATAAGAAGTGAGTCGTTTACCACAACCCCTGTAAGAGCTACTATACCAAACATACTGAGCATTGTAAGATCGTATCCCATTATGAGATGGCCTATTACAGCTCCTACAAATCCAAATGGTATTGCAAACATTATTAGAAAAGGCTGTGTATAGGAATTAAAAGGAAGAGCAAGAAGAAAATAGATTGCAAACACAGCAAGAACAAACCCCTCTCCCATACTTCCCATGGACTCCTTTTGCTCTTTTTGCTCACCACCCATCTCAAAGCTTAGACCTCTGAATCTGTTTTCCAGATCAGAAAACAGCTCATTTTTCAAAGCATTTGTTATCTCTGTGGGGTTACCTTTTGCCGGATCAACACTTGCTTCAACAGTTACTGTGCGTTTCTGATCAACCCTTTTTATTGTACTGTAGCCTCTTGTTTCCTTAAGATATGCAGCTTCACCAAAAGGAATTTCTCCACCTGAAGGAAGCTTGACTCTCATATTGTAAAGAGATTCAAGATTTTTTCTTTTTTCTTCAGGATACTTTACCATAACCTTTACTTCATTTCTTTCAATCTGAATCCTTAAAGCCTCATCTCCATAGTAATGCCCTCTTACCTGGGATGCAAAATCATAAGGCTTCAGCCCAAGAGACTGAGCTTTTTCAGTAAGTTCAAACTGAAATTCTTTCTTACCCTGAGAAAGATTATCTTCAATATCAAAAACACCCGGATATTTTGAAAGTCTCTTTTTTAATTCAGCACTTACCTGTTCAAGAACTTCAAAATCTTCATGATTTGCCTGAATCGCAATATCTGAACCCATATTCACAAGATCGGTTGAAAATACCAGTGAATCTGCTCCGGGGATCTCGCCTACCTTTTTTCGCCACCTGTCTCTTATTTCAGATACAGGATAGTTTCTCTCTTCAGCTCTCTGAAGGCTCATTATAAGCTGAGAAGTATTGGTTGCTACAGAACCGTCTTCTGCAGCAGGCCCCCCCTGAGGAAGAGTTCCGCCCACTATGGAGAATATACTTTTAAGCATCGGCTCCTGAGCTCCTGTTTCATTTTCGACTTCTTTAACAGTGTCTTCTCCCATACGGCTTATATACTTTGTTATCTCACCTGTCTGGCCTACAGATGTTCCGGGAGGCATTTTAAGCGTTGTTATAATATAGTCTCCGTCAACAGCAGGCATAAAGTTGAATTTTATAATCCCTCCTCCGATAAGACCAACACAGATAAAAAGTATTGCAAAACCTGAAGCCATTGTGGAATATCTGTTTCTTACACAAAAATTAAGAGCCTTATTATAAGGACCATCTATAAATCTGGTGAGCCTCGTGTTAAAATAGTTCTGAACATATGCCATAAATCTGAAAAAGAAATTCTCTTTTTCCTTTTTGCTCCCTCTTGACAAATGGGCGGGAAGTATAAAAAGACACTCCACAAGTGAAAAAAAGAAAAGTGCAATAACAACTATTGGCACCTGCTTTATAAATTTACCCATTACACCTTCAATATATGCCAGAGGAAGAAAAGCGGCCATAGTTGTAAGAACAGCATAAACCACTGGAGTTGTTATCTCCTGGGCTCCTCTTACTGCAGACTGGAGAAACGGCTCACCCTCCAGCCGGTGCTCGAAAATATTTTCCCCTACAACAATTGCATCATCAACAACAATACCCAGGGCAAGAATGAAAGCAAACAATGAAATCATATTTATTGAAACATCAAAAAACGGAATTACAAACAACGCTCCGAAAAAAGAAATCGGTATACCGAGCATTACCCAAAATGCAAGCTTGATTTCAAGAAAAAGCCCCAAAACTATCATTATAAGAATAAGCCCAAAAAATGCGTTCTTTTTTAAAAGGTTAAGCCTGCCTTCAAGAAAAATACTTGTATCGTTTACTATATCAAGAGCAACACCCTCGGGCTGAATCTTATTTTTTTCTTTTACATATTCATTAACAGTATCAGATATCTCTTTTGGCTTCTGGTCGCCTGTTCTGAATATCTTTACAATAGCTGCAGGCTTGCCGTTATGAATCGCGTACTTCTCCTTATCCTGTAAACCGTCCTCTATTTCGGCAATATCCTTAAGCTTTACCTGAGCTCCTGTAGCAGAAGATATTACAACAATATCTTTATACTCATTACCTCTGTATTTTTTTTCCGTGGTTCTTAAAAGTATATCTCCCGATTTCGTTCTTATCTTGCCTGCGGGAAGATTAATTGAAGATTGCTTTACTGCAGACGCTATATCTGAAGGAGAAAGATTGTATTTTCTCATTTTATCCTCAGAAATACTTATAGTTATCTGGTAACCCATAACGCCTGAAAGCTCTGCCTGGGTTATATTTTCCTTATCCAGAAGCTCTTTTTTTATTGTTTCCGCTCTCTGCCTTAAAGCCTTTTCATCTATATCTCCGTAAACTATAACCGAAATAACATCCTGTTTTGTATCAACCTTGCTTACAACGGGTTCTTCAGCCTCTTCAGGAAAAGTTGTTATTCTGTCAACCTCGCTTTGAATCTCCTGAAGCAAAGTATCAGCATTTACATCTGTTTTCAGTTGAGCAAGTACAAAACCTGCATTCTCAGATGCTGTGGAAGTGATCTCCTTTATTCCGTCTGTACCTGAAATACTTTCTTCAAGCTTTAAAATAATACCTTCTTCAACTTCTTCAGGACTTGCTCCGGGATATTCAACAGAAATCTGAATATAATCAAGTGTAATTTCAGGAAAAACCTCCTGCTTAAGGTTTATACCTTTTACAATACCTCCGACTATTATTGCTATCATAAGAAGGTTGGCTGTCACATGATGACGGGCCATCCATTCTATTGCATTTTTCATTGATAACTACTCCCTTGCTTTTTTTCTTAGAAGCATCCCCTCAACAGCTCCGTTTAAAGGAGTTGTAACTATTTCTGTCCCGTCTTTAAATCCTGCTTTTATTACTGATTTCTCATTACCGTGTTTTATAAGTTCAACATCCCTGATTCCAAGCTTTTTATCATCCCTTACAATCCAGACCGTGTTTTTTCCCCTTAATGCTTCAGAGGGGATTTCAAAGGAATTTTCTATTTTTTTTCCTTTTATTTCAGCCTTGACAAAACTCTGGTCTGCCAGGAGAAAAGAACTCTTTTTATACTTTTCATAAAGGTCTTCAATTCTCACAAGAAGACGATACATTTTAATTCCCGGTTCTACATCAGGCAAAATCCTCACAAGACTTCCATAGAATTTAAAATCTGTTTCAGGTATTTTCAGTTCAACCTTTTTATTTATAAAATCCCCGTTTTCATCTGTTATATGAGCAAGATCTGAAACCGGCACCGGAAGAATAATATCTCTTTTATCGGATGGAATTAAGGTTAGAAGAGGGGCTGACTGAGATGCAAAAACACCTATAGAAACCCTTTCATTTAATACAAAGGAATTAAAAGGCGAGTATACAGCAGTTTTTTCAAGATTGTTTTCAGCTTTTTCCAGATCAGCCTCTGCTGAATTAAGGGAAGCTCTTGCAGCCTTTAACTGAGGATTTAAATAAATAAGCTGATTGGGCGGTTCTTTGTCCGGATTAAATTTTTTCCACTCAATTTTTGCACTTTCTGATTTACTTATAAGCTGTTCAAGTTCAGATTCTGCTCTGGCAACAGCAGATTTCGCATTTTCAACTGATCTTTTGTAATTAAAAGGATCTATTTTAAAAAGAACTTCACCTTGTTTTATATAACCGCCTTTTTCAAGCTTATCATTTACATAAACTATTTTGCCTGAAACTTCGGGAGATATTTCAGCTTTCTCAAATATATTCACAATCCCTGTAAGTGTTATTTTGACAACATGCTCGGTTTTTTTAAGCATTACTGCCTCAGCAAGAACACCTTCTTCTTTTACATCCTTTGTTTCAGGAACCTCCCTGTTTTTTACAAGATAAACCATTGTTCCAAGGCCTGCTCCGAGTATAAGAACTGAAGTAAGCAGATTAAGGATTAGAGTTTTTTTCCTGCTCATTTTTAATCCTCCTGATCCTTAATATATCTTTCAGTCCAACCGGCTCCTGAAGCCTTTGCAAGCTCAATGACATAGCTTATATACGATTTTTTAAGATCTGCCAGTTCTCTTTTGGGAAGAACAGTCTCTATTTCTGCACTGAGAAGTTCCGGATAAGATATTGATCCCAGACTGTACCTTGCCTCAGAAAGTTCCATTTTTTCTATTGCAAGCCTTACTGATAACTGCTTATCTTCAATTTTTGAACCTGCAGCCGATATATTGTTAATTGAATCTTCAACCTCTCTGAAAGCTGTAAGTATTTTTTTTCTGTATTTATAAAATGAAGATTCCCATTCAGCTTCTGCCTCTTTAACAGCAGCCTTTCTTCTTCCCCAGTCGAGAACCGGAGCAAGGAAATTTCCTGCAAGAGACCATGATGTTGTACTTACTGCTGATCCCGGGTCAGGAAAACGTCTTGATCCTGTAATATCTGCAGCTATATTAAATGAGGGAAATCTTTCTGCAACAGCTGTTGCAACTTCCTTATTCTTAATTTCGAGTTCTATGAATGCTGATTCAACATCCGGTCGTCTCTTAATTATTTCTGATGGAATTCCGTCTGGGTGCATATCTTCAATTTCAGGGAAACTTTTTATATCAAAATCAAAATCATTAAGCCTGAATTCACCTGAAAGAAGAGTTACCCCTGAAACAGCAAGATCCTTTGATCTCTTAACCTCTTTTATTGAAGATTTTAAATCTGAAATACTCTTTTTTATGGTTAAAACAGAGGAATAATCTGAAATACCTGATTTATATCTTTGTTCCACTGCTTCCTTACGTTTTTCAAAAAGATCTAAATTTTTTTCCAGCAGCTCTTCTTTTCTGTTAAGAGCTGCTATTGTGTAATAATATTCACATATATTGGCTGCAAGACTGATATATACAGTTTTAAGTTCTTCTATTCCCGCTCGTTTTGACAGAAGAGCTATATCCCTCTGGCTTCTTATTCTGCCGAAAAGATCAAGCTCATAACTGACTTCAGCTGAAACTGAATAAATGTCGGTTGTAACATCTCCTGTATCGCTGTTTTCATCGGTTCTTCCTGCTGAGCCGGATATATTTACCTGGGGATACAAAACAGCATCCGACTGAATTATAAGCTGGGTTGCAGATTCAAGAACTGCCATTGCACTTTTTATATCGGGACTGTTTTTAAATGCTGACTCTATAAGCCTGTTAAGTTCCTTGTTTTCAAATTTTTTCCAGAATCCTATTTCATTTTTTATAAGCTCAGAAGTTTTTTTCTCTCCTTTAAACTTTGAAGGAATATCTATTTTTTCAGGCGGTTTCATATCAGAACCGATACAGCCTGAAATAAATACTGCAAAAACAATTATCATACATATTTTTTTCATTTCGATTCTATCCCCTTTGTTATAAAATCTATTAAACTTTCAATTATTTTTGACGGATCTTCTCCCTGGAATAACTTTTGCACAGGAATCGATTATTTTTTGTATTATATCTTTTGCGCTCAATTAGTTGCTGAGCCAACAATTCTGGATTTTTGCCCAATCACCAATGAGTATCTCATTTAAAAAATGATACTAATTGAAACAATTTTTTAATCAAATGTTTTTTATTTCCTTGTTGAAAATTTTTTGCTGCAGGTGGTCAGCCTGAAATCAATTTAAATTTAGAAAATCCTACTTTAGTTACTGAACAAAAAATTCTGGTTTCCGGCCAATTACTTATTTAATCAAATCAAACCAAATCAGCTGTTGCCTAAACAGTTTTTCTGCTTATGTTCCTTAGTATATTACAATATAATAAAGGAGGTAATTATGCCTGCTCTTAAAGAAGAACTTGATCAAAAACTTGATGAACTCTTTTCAGCTATTCCAGATGATGCAAAAAAGAAAATGGAAGAAGGCCAAAAAGAAATAGACAAAATGAATATAGAAAAAAATGCCAGAAAAAAAGGCAACCCAATACCTATGTTCGGTCTTAAAAATACTTCCGGAAAAAAGATTGAAAGCGCAGAACTTCTTAAAAAAGGACCTGTTGTAATCAGTTTCTACAGAGGCGGATGGTGTCCTTTCTGCAATCTGGAAATGGCGGCTCTCCACGATGCAATACCTGAGTTTGAAAAACTCGGAGCATCTTTTATAGCAATATCTCCTGAACTGCCGGAGTATGCGGCTGAAACTGCTGCAAATTTTGGTTTAAACACTGAAATACTTGTTGATACAGACAATAAGGTAGCAAATCTGTTCGGCCTTGTTTTTCAGCTTCCAGAAGTTTTAAGACCTGTTTACAAGGATCTTGGGATTGATATCCCTTTTAGAAACGGGAATGAGTCATATGAAATCCCGGTTCCGGGAACCTATGTTGTTGATCAAAACGGAATAATAGTTGAAAGCTTTATTGATCCTGATTACTCCAAAAGAATGGAGCCTGACAAAATCATAGAAACACTGAAAAAATTATAGTACACAAATTAGTAGATGAACTAAAAATTCTAGTTTTCGGACAATTACTAAATTAATATAATATATACTGAATAATCCGGTTTAAGGTATTTTAAAATAAAATCTTAAACCGGATTTTTTTTATCGAACAAGGGAAGTTAATCTTTCAAAATTTTTTTTATTCATATCAATGCCATCTTGTTCACCTGGAAGTTCTATTATTTTAGGAACAGAGTCAAACCTTTTATCGTTTACAATAAGCTTAAAAATTTTATCCCCCATAAGCCCTTCAGATATATGTTCATGCCTGTCTACCCTTGCTCCGCATTTTTTTTTGCTGTCATTTAGATGAATGCATCCGATCTTTTCAAGTAGTGACAAAGATTCAAGCTTATCTATAAAGTTAAGATATCCTTCTTCTGTTGAAATATCATAACCTGATGCAAAAATATGGCAGGTATCAAGACATATTCCGACTCTTGAATTATTACCAGTATTTTCTATTATTTCAGCCAGGTGCTCAGGCTTGTGACCTATACAGTCGCCCTGACCGGCCATTGTTTCCAGAAGTATGCTTGATGATCCGCAGGAATCATCATTAAACAAAAGATTAATACTTTCACAAATCCGTTTGATTCCTTCTTCAACAGAAGTCTTCATATACGAACCAGGATGGAGAACAATATTTTTTATACCGAGCATATCAGATCTTTTAAGCTCGCCTTTTAATGCTTCAAAAGATTTTTCTCTTTTTTCGCTGTCAGGCCCTGCAAGATTTATAAGATATCCTGCATGGGATATTATACTTTTAACACTAGAGCTTTCCTGTCTTTTAAAAAAATTTTTTGTTTCTTTTGTTTCTAATTTTCTTACTTTCCATGTATTTGAATTCTGGGTAAAAATCTGCATAGCACTGCATTCATATTTATCTGCATGGTCAAAGGCTTTATCCAGTCCTCCTGATATGGAAAAATGAGCTCCCAAAAGAATATTTTTCATTTAAATCTTTTCTCCTTTTCTAAACATTAATCTAAATTAAACTTTGATTTATTCAGGACAAAGATTTAATAAAGACAGGCTCTTTTAACAAAGCCTGTCTTCATCGCAGGATAAGGATTGAATGGAGTTAAGGCAAAACTTCAAAACAAAATATTTAATGATTGTCCGAAAACCAGAATTTTTTGTTCAGTTACGGCAGATGAAAAATTTAACTACAGGAATACCGGAGTATTTTGAGGATTAAATTTTTATTCTATCGCAGAACCTTGCAAAAAAACCAGTTTTCGTTCAGCAACTATTTAAAGGCTTATTACCGCATGATCTCCTGTAAAATCTATAAGTTCTGATGCTGTGGCAAACCTTGCGCCCTCTATAAGGTCATCCTGGGTTATTTTTCTTGCCTGTGCGCAAGGTGTACATACAAGAATCGGAACCTCAAATTCCTGAAGATGAAGCAAAAGATCTGCAGCAGAATCTCCTGTTGCCGCATAAAGATTTTCTGCAAGTCCTTCTTTTGCTACAAAAACAGCATCATCAAGAAGAAAAACCTTTACATCTTTTCCCTTTTTCTGGGCAACTGTTGCAAGATGAATTCCTCTTGTGGACCTGTTCGGGTTATCAAGTCCGACAGAAATAACAATAACAACCTTATCAGTCATTTGATTTCTCCTTTTAAAATTTGCAATTTTAACCTGATTGGAGCAATTTTCAAAATTCAACATCAGCTGAGTTAAAACCGCTTTATAAAAAACCTGATTCTCAATTCAGGTCTAAAGATATGAAACAAACAGAAAGGTTACAAAAAAAGATCACGGGTCTTTTTAAAATCGAACTTTTTGATATTTTAACACATATAAAGTTGATTTTGCTATTTATTTGGAAAAACTTTTTTTGATATTCAGGCCAAGGATAACCGGAGAATTTAAAATTTGAAAAAATCTGCAAAAGGAGATATTTGTTATCCCCTTTTGCAGAATAAGTTCTTTATGCTTCCTGAAGAGTGGAATCATCTACTTTTCTGCCGATTACTTTCAGAAACAGAGCCATTCCGATTATTCCTGTAACAATTGAAATCCAGGGCGACACACCCAGACCTGTTGGAATATAACCGAATACAATGGAAAAACCTGCAACTGTAAGTGAATACGGAAGCTGAGTTCTTACATGATCAATATGGTCAGATCCTGATGCAGTTGAAGATAAAATTGTTGTATCTGAAATAGGCGAACAATGGTCTCCGCATACAGCTCCTGTCAGAACAGCGCCCATTGCTGAATACATAAGAATTGTTATTTCTCCTGAAGCTCCTGATACTGCTGCGGCAAGAGGAATTATTATAGGCATCACTATAGCGTTGGTTCCCCACGAAGTTCCTGTTGCAAAAGCGATAAAAAAGGCAAGAACAAATGTAAGTATAGGAAGAAACCCCCCGGATAAAACATCTTTGGTATTTGCGATTATCCATTCAGCAAGATTCATCTCATCGATTACAGATTTGAGAGCAAATGCAAGTGTAAGAATAATTACTGCTATCATCATTGTCTTCAGTCCTGCAACCCAGGCGTCAACACCCTCTGCAAGCTTGAATTTACCTGAAATGCGTCCCATAAGTATTGCAACTATTGAAGATATAAAAGCTGCCCATGTTAAAACAACAGATGCATCAGCATCACCAAAAGCCTGTCTGATTGTTTTCCCGGGCTCGTGACCGTTATACCAGAGACCGAGTACAGTAATTACTGCAAAAAGAGTAATAGGTACAATAGCTGTCCAGACAGATCCTTTCTCATCCTCATCAGGCATAAGATCCTTGTCTTCAGAAATCATTGGAGTAGAACCTTCTGCATAAACCTGGCCTGTTGTTCTTGAGCGTTTTTCAGCTCTGAACATAGGCCCGAAATCCCTGCGCATAAAAACCACAAGAAATACAAAAGCAATTGTAAATAAAGAATAAAATCTGAAAGGTATGGTATAAATAAACGCGGCCATTGAGTTACCCTCAATGCCTACTGTTGCAAATGCTGTAGCAATAAGGCCCAGCTCCATTGCGACCCAGGTTGAAATGGGGCATATTGAAGAAATCGGCGCTGCTGTTGAGTCTACAATATATGCAAGTTTTTCCCTTGCAATATTATATTTATCTGTAATAGGCCGCATTGTATTACCTACAATCATTGAGTTTGCATAATCATCAAAAAATATTGCTACACCCATAAGTGCAGTTGCTACAAGTGAAGATCTTGTATCCTGCGCCTTTCTGGCTATTGACTCAGCGATTGCTCTTGTTCCGCCGGTTCTTGACATAACGCCGACAAGCCCGCCTATTGCAAGACAGAAAACAACAACACCAACATTCCAGGCATCTGCAAGAGAATTTGCAACTATATACTTTGAAAAAGTATCAAGAAGTCCTGTTAAAGGATTCCAGTTGTTTACAATTGTTGCCCCTGCAAATATTCCTATTGTAAGTGATACTATTACCTGTCTTTTCCATATTGCCAGGACAATAGCAAGGACAGGGGGAATCAGAGCAAGTGCTCCGTAAGTAAAACTGACAGCTTCAGCCTCCATAAAACTTTCCTCCGGGGTTAAAATTTATAATTATATGGTGACCGAAAACTCTTTTTTGTTAATTCTTAAAACTTGCTTAAACTTTAAAGTCTAGTAAAATAAATAAAAGTTTAAAGTTTAAGTAAACAAAAAAGACCAAAGTTTCCGGTCAATTAATTCATAAACTGTAGCTTTAATAATTTTTTTACTCTTTTTATGGATAATACTTAAAAATCGCTCAACCAAGCTACAAATTAAATTGAAGGTATACCCCAGTATTTGTTTTTTGCAACACAAAATTTAAGTCTTTCCTCAATTTATAGACCAGCTTATACTGAAACTTATATTTTATGGTTTTCAAAAAAATAAACATAGATTAAGATATATAACAA
>Ga0136557_1000439_pt1 | contig 31623 bp, 27 predicted proteins | sample AntRauTorckE6832_FD_104796 | JGI IMG/M metagenome (GOLD analysis project Ga0136557, IMG submission 104796) | Saline lake microbial communities from Rauer Islands, Antarctica - Metagenome Torckler E6 #832 | ecosystem: Environmental > Aquatic > Non-marine Saline and Alkaline > Saline | place...
GAAGAAAACGCAAATCGAAAATTTTGCTGTTTCAAAATGTTGGGCGAGATTGAGAAATGTCCTCTGTCGAACCTCAACATTTCAGGGCTTCAAAGCTAAAAGTACGCTTGAGTCGGAAGAACCCATTAATGGACACCATCCCTCAACTGGTCTCCTGGAAAGATACCACCGGCAAATACCTGGGAGTCAACCAGACCTATACCGAATTCTTCGGCGTAGAGACGTCTAAGGAGCTGACTGCCAGGACAACCACGGATGTCATTGCCGATCAGGAGTACGTAAAATGGTCCGACGGAGCTGATCATGCCGTGGTTCACGAGCAACAAGAATTTCGTAAACTGCGACGACAGATTGTCGACTACAGCGGCAGCGTGGGGTGGCTTGAGGTAAACAAGGTTCCTTTGCGTGACCAGGTTGGGCGGATTATCGGTATTCTCACCACAGCTGAGAATGTGACCAAAGAGCAGAATCTGGAAAAGCAGTTATTACAATCCCAGAAGATGGAGGCAATCGGGACACTGGCGGGAGGGATCTCTCATGATTTTAATAATATATTGACATCCATCTTCAACTCAACAGAGCTTGCTTTAGGTGATGTTGAGCAAGACTCCCAGACAGCGAAGGACCTCAAAAGGGTGCTCAAGGCGGCGCGTCGGGGAAGTCAGGTTGTCAAGCAGATCCTTTCGTTCAGTCGACCTTCGAAGGAGGGGTTTCGTCCCACCGATCTTACCATGGTATGTCAGGAAGTCCTGGGGTTGATGCAGGCTTCTCTGCCTTCCAATATCCATGTACATTCCAAAATTTCGTCAAGCGAGGTGTTGGTTGACGCCGATCCCACTCAGATTCATCAGGTGATCCTCAATCTTTGTACCAATGCCTATCATGCCTTGAAAGAGCACGGCGGCAATATCAGTGTGGATGTTGAGGAGGAACTGCTCGTCCTGGATGTGGCTCAGGCAATGAATATTGCCCCGGGAGGTTACATGAAGATTGTTGTTGCCGATGATGGCCCGGGCATTGCTTCGGAAATCCTCGACAACATTTTCGACCCGTTTTTCTCCACGAAGGATATTACCGAGGGCACGGGACTGGGGCTTTCCGTTGTCCACGGTATTGTCAAAGGTCATCGCGGTGGTATTCGTGTGGAGAGCTCGCAGAGCAGCGGTACATGTTTTGAAATATACCTGCCCTGCAGTAGTGCGAAAGATTATGAGGAGAAGGAAGTTTTGCAGGCGGCGTCTTCCGGTGCACTTTCCATTCTTTTTGTGGAGGACGAAGAGGACCAGCTGCAATCCGTCCCTCGAATTTTAGAAAGCCTTGGCCATACCGTGGTGGCGGAGGGGGATCCGGCGCGCGCCATACGGCTTGTTGAAGAGGATGGCATGGAATTTGATCTTGTTATTACCGACTATGATATGCCGAGTATGCGGGGAACCACCCTTGCAAAGCGTCTTGGCGATCTGCCCTTCATACTGGTTTCCGGCCGCGATGATGCCTTTTCGGCATCAATGCTGTTAAAAAATATCGTAAAGGTATTGATAAAGCCCTATGACAAGCAGGATCTGCAGTGGGCTTTGAATATTGTTTTTCTTGGGGAGCGGAAAAATGAAACAGATACTCATCATAGATGATGACATAGAGGCGTGCGAGACTATTGAAAGCTTGGTCTCCAGATTATCCTATGGCTGTGATATGACGCACACCATTGCCCAGGGCAGAGAGTGTCTGGCACGTAACAGCTACGACGTCGCCTTTCTTGATGTGGGACTTCCGGATGGCAGCGGACTGGATCTGCTGCCTGAAGTTATGGAGGTTGATAATGCCCCGGAGGTAATCATACTCACCGGCAAAGGTGATGCCGATGGGGCGGAGCTGGCGATCAAAGGAGGTGTCTGGGATTATCTGCTGAAACCTTCTAGTGTTCGTGAGATAACGCTCACCCTCGACAGGGCTTTAAAGTACAGGGCGGAAAAGGAGGCAAAAAGTACCAGGGAAGACCTTCATCACAGTGCGGTTATCGGCAAAAGCCAGGGAATCCAGGCAAGTTTACGATTGACAAACAAAGCAGCCGGATCCGACACTAATGTTCTTATTACCGGGGAAACAGGGACGGGCAAGGAATTGTTTGCCCGTACCATTCACGAAAACAGCGACAGGGCAATGCAACAATTTGTGGTGGTGGATTGTGCTTCGCTGCCGGTGTCTCTTGTGGAATCAACCCTCTTTGGTCATGTCAAAGGCGCCTTTACCGGGGCCCAAAAGGATGCGATTGGGTTGGTGAAGGCAGCCGACGGAGGCACACTTTTTCTCGATGAAATAGGTGAGATGTCGTTATCGCTGCAAAAGATGTTCTTACGGGTATTGCAGGAGCATCGTTTCAGGCCGGTTGGCGGTACGCATGAGGATAAAAGCAATTTCAGACTGATTGCGGCCACAAACCGTGACCTTGAGGCCATGGTGGACGAAGGCAGGTTTCGCAGTGATCTGTTTTTCAGGATTAAAACAATGCAGATACGGCTTCCCGCACTGCGCCATCGTCTTGAAGATATCGAATCGTTGCTCGAGGCGCGTATGGAGTATCTCTGTGGGCAGTATGGTTTGGAGCCGAAAATTCTGGGAGAAGATTTCGTGGCAACATTATCGAGTTATTCATGGCCAGGGAATGTCCGGGAATTGTTCAACATACTTGAGCGGGCCATGGTCAATGCCGGTGATGAAACCACTCTTTTTTCTGTTCATTTGTCAAGAGAATTACGTATTCAGGTGGCCAAAAGTCAGATCGAAAAAATGACCGGCCGGGAAATTCTCGCCGACGATGAAGGCGCACCGATAACGAATGGAGTCCGAAAAATAGGACAAAAAATATTTGAAGATATTTTTGACAGTGAATTGCCTCACCTGAAAGAGTTTAAAGCAACTGTGGAAAAGATATATCTGAGTGAACTTATCCGCCAGTGTAAGGGAGAAGTTTCTGATATATTAAATAAATCAGGGCTGTCGAGATCCCATTTCTACGCTCTTCTTAAAAAATATGGCCTCAATATGTAGATTTCACACAGCCTCAGCTGCTGTCCTTTTTTTAAGACAGCAGAATTTGCCTCTCCATTTTTTCAGAATAGTGTGAGGTTTATGAGAACATTGTTTAGCTGAAACGAAAGTTTTGCTGACAATACAGTTTGGTATCTCTATTGAGCAACTTTTCGCGGGAGTTTTTCTAGCTGACTGGGGTAGCCTATTCCTCAACTCTTCTGTCTTTTTTTTAAGACTAATGTCTCTTTTGTACATGAAAGTTCAAAGGCCCTTTCTCTTAAGTATTTGTAGAACTAATTGTTATGATGTATAAAAATAACAATCGAACCGTTTTGGCATGATATCTGCTTCAAATGTTGAGGAAATGTTGGACAGATGCAAGGTAGAGCTGTTCAGCATGTGTGCAGGTGCGTCTGACAACCAGGCGTAAGGTTGAATAATTTTTGGAGGAGCTATATGAAACGTTTTCTCACAACAGCACTGACCGTCACGCTGGCAGTTGGTGTAGGTGTAGGTTCGGCAACAGCCGCAAAGCGTGCCAAATTCGGAACCGACAAGCGTCACGAAGAAGTCAAGCGGGAACTGCGCACCATCGACACCTCGGAGGATAAATTCCGCTGGAAGATGGTCATGCCCTGGTCCAAGGGCCTGTTGTTCTACGATATCGCCCAACACTTCGCTGATTCGGTCAAATTGGCTTCCGGCGGTCGACTGGATATTAAACTTTTCTCCGCCGGCGAACTGGTCGGTGCCATGGAAAGCTTTGATGCCGTTAGCAAAGGATCTGCTGACATCGGTCACGACTGGCCGGGTTACTGGAAGGGCAAGAACGAGGCCTTTGTTGCCTTTGCTTCTGTGCCAATGGGCTTGGATGCGGAAGGCTACAACATCTGGTTATATGAACGTGGCGGCATGGAAATGATGCAGGAACTGTACGGTCGCTATAACCTGTATGCACTGCCGGGTGGCAACGTTGGCCAAGAACTGGGCTTGATCTCTAACAAAAGAGCCACCACAATGGAAGACTTCAAGGGCATGCGCGTTCGGACCGCAGGCTGGTACATGGACATCCTGACCAATATCGGTGCCAGCGTATCACCACTCCCGGGTGGCGAAGTCTATCTGGCCCTGGAACGGGGCGTGATCGACGCTGCTGAATTTTCCTCACCGGCCATCAACTACCCGATGGGCTTTGATGACATCGCCAAATACGTCATCCAACCAGGCGTTCACCAGCCATCTTGCCAGAGTGCCTTTTTTATCAACCAGGACTCATGGGACAAACTCCCCGACGATCTTAAATGGATTGTTAAAATTGCCGCCAAAGAAACTCAGCTCTGGTCTACGGCTTGGGCTGAAAATCTGAACGCCCAGGCAATCGAGATGTACAAAGAAAAAGTTGAGTTTGTGCGTATGGACAAAGAAGCTATCACTGAATTCGCCAAAGCCTCACATACGTATCTGGAAAGCCTGAAAGCGCAATACCCTGATGTCAAAAAAGTTTTAGATTCTCAGGATGAGTTCAAGCAAGATTTCGCCGCCTGGCGTCAAGAGCGCGGTGGCATCGCACCCTGGCCCTATGAGATGTTTATCGAAGGCAAGCATATGCAATAAACAGCAGGCCTGAAATATAAAGAACAGGCGGGGAGCCTCTTCCTGCCTGTTCTTTTATTTTTACTGATCCAAATAACAGCCGCAGCAGATTCAGCTGCCGGAAGCGAGACAGACCATGTTCCCAATTGCTCAAGGTATCAACACCCTGAATCAGATGGTAGGCCGACTGACTGCCTATCTGGCGTTGCCGTTGATCGCCATTGTCGTTTATGAAGTTTTTATGCGCTACCTTTTCAATGCTCCCACTCAATGGGGTTTCGAAGCCACGACGCTGATCTATGGCGCCCACTTTGTCCTGGGTTTCGGCTACACCCTTAAGCATAATGGCCATGTCGCCATCGATGTGTTTGAGTCGAAACTGCCCAACCGAAAACGAACAATCCTGCGTATCATCGTCAACCTGGTTCTGTTTATCCCGACGGTCGGTCTGTTGTCGATGGGAGCAATCCGTTACGCCGCAACCTCCTGGTCCAACCTGGAGCTGGCTTCGACCTCCTGGGCACCACCGATCTACCCCTTTAAAACGATTATGGCGATCGGCTTTACCCTGCTCTTTTTGCAAGGGCTGGCAAAGCTGATCGAAGATTTTCGTGCCCTGAAACATTAGCGGTAAAATAAGATTATATTTAAGTTTCTCTGGAGATTGAATAAATGAGTGCAGAAATACTCACCCTATTAATGTTCGTCAGCCTGATGGCCGCCATCATGTTGGGCTTTCCCCTGGCCGTTACCCTGGCTGGCGTTGCCACCCTCTACGGTCTGATCGATTTCGGCGGCGATGTGATGCCGCTGATCGACCTGTTCGTTAACAACGCCTGGGGGATTTCGCAAAACTACGTGCTGGTCGCGATTCCCCTGTTTATTTTCATGGCCCAGATCCTCGACCGCTCAAAGGTGTCCGAAGGGCTCTTCGACGCCCTCTATATTGTCCTGGGTGGCCTGCGCGGTGGGCTGGGGCTTGCGGTTATTGTGGTCAGCACCGTGTTTGCCGCCACCACCGGGATCATCGGCGCCTCGGTCGTGGCTATGGGCCTGATGGCTGGACCGGCGCTGTTACGGCGGGGTTACGACAAAAGCATGGCAGCGGGGATTATCTGCTCCTCGGGAACCCTGGGAATTCTCATCCCCCCCAGCATCATGCTGGTGGTCTACGGTGGTCTGACCGGGATGAAAGAGACATCGGTGGGCAATCTGTTTGCTGCCGCCATCCTTCCCGGCATGATCCTTTCTGGAATGTATCTTGCTTATATCACGATCCGCTGTGCTCTGAACCCCAAGTTGGGTCCGGTCATTCCCAGAGAAGAGCGGATATACACGCTGAGCCAGAAATTTTTCATGACCATGAAAAGCTTTGTCCCGCCATTCGGCCTGATCCTTACCGTTATGGGGACCATTCTGGCTGGTGTGGCCACACCGACGGAAGCCGCCGCGCTAGGCTGTATCGGGGCCATCATCCTGGCCATCGCCAATAAGAAGATGACCTGGGAAGTGACCAAACAAGCCTGCGAAGCCACCCTGCGCACCACCTGCATGATCATGCTCCTGTTCATCGGCGGCAAGCTGTTCAGTGTCGTCTTCCTCAGTATGGGGGGCGGGGATGTCGTCGCCGATCTGCTGTTGGGCATGGATGTTAATGAATACGTCATCCTGGCCATTATGATGGCCGTGGTGTTCATGATGGGGATGTTTATCGACTGGGCCGCCATTCTCTTGGTCGTGGTGCCCATCTTCACCCCAATTGCCATGGATCTGGATTTCAACCCGCTGTGGTTTGCCATGTTGATCTGCATCAATCTGCAGACCTCATTTTTGACCCCACCCTTCGGCTATGCCCTGTTCTACTTTAAAGGGGTGGCGCCACCGGAATACAGCATGGGGGATATCTACAAGGGGATTCTCCCCTTTGTTGCCATCCAGGTTGTTGGACTGGCAATTTTTATTGCCTTTCCACAAATCATCACCTGGCTCCCCGACCTGTTCTTCGGGCGCTAACTCTCTGACCATACATAGCTCAGACAATCAGCCCGCAAAACTCAGGCCCAGTGTAACCTGGCTGCCCAGGGCCTGGGTTTTGCATGAAGCTGAAATGCGTCAACCGGTGCAACATTTAAAATGAGCTGCCGTGGTTGTGGCGTATGCTCAGTAAGTGAAGAAACACCTGGCAAAATAATTCTTTTTTTGCTTGGGAAAATACCATAGAATGGGGGATGCTTAATTCACCCCATTTTATATTTTAAGGACAATGGTAATGGCGCAAGGGACTTATTTGAAAAAGTTTATAGAGACCTCACGACGTGTTGGTGCCGAAGTTGTCGAGCTTAGTGATCTCCAGGAAGCCGCTGGATATATAGCTTCTAAATCATCCGGTAGAACCCTGGTGCCGCAAACTTTTCTTGCCGAGAAATATGACTTGCGAAAGGTGTTGGGGGACGCCGGAATTGAAGTGTTTGCCGGACCGTTTCGCCAGGCTGGACATGTACCTGCGGCCGGGGTAACATTCAGCAATTTTGCCCTGGCCGATACCGGCACGGTTGTTCTTGATAGTACCGATGAGGAAATACGGCTGGCCACCACCTTGCCGGAAGTCCACTTTGTCATCGTTGATCCCGAAAAAGTGCTTGAGGATAATCTTGCCGCAACGGAGGTGATGACCGCCATGCATGCCGGTTCTGAACCAAAGTTTATCGCCTATATAAGCGGTCCCAGCAGGACAGCGGATATTGAACGGGTCTTGACTATAGGATGCCACGGGCCCCGCGAGCTGCATATACTTGTGGTTGAATCTGTTTCCAGCAACTTGATGGAAATGTAGTCGGGAAGGAATCGGGAAGGGAAAAAGGAGACAGAAAATGGCACAGGATACCACCAGCTATAAAAAGCGTATCGATCGGGCAATTGAGAACCCGAAACTCAGCGAGGCCTTACATCTTTTTGGCGACGCCTACCTCATTGCGCGGGAGAATGCCTTTAACGGCCTGGATTTTGAGGAAATGCGCACCGACCTTGCCGCGATTAAAGATGAAGTCCGCAAAAATCGCAAACAACTGCTCAAGGAATTTATCAAAAATGCCGAGGCCGCCGGCTCCAAGGTGTACATTGCAAAAGACACCAAAGAGGCCAATGACTATGTTATCAATCTTGCCAAGGCCAAGAAGGCAAAAAGTATAGCAAAATCGAAATCCATGGTTTCCGAAGAGGCACACCTCAATAAGGCGCTGGAAAAAGCAGGTATCCGTGCCTCGGAAACGGACTTGGGTGAGTGGATTGTCCAGCTTGCCGGACAACGTCCCTCCCACATGGTCATGCCTGCCATTCATATGTTCAAGGAAGAAGTTGCCACGCTTTTCAGCAGGCAGACCGGGCAAAAGCAGTCCTCCGAAATAAAAAGTCTGGTTAATGTGGCGCGGCAAGAGTTGCGTAAGGAATATTTCGATGCCGATATCGGGCTCACCGGAGCCAACTTTCTTGTTGCCGATACCGGCGGTATCGGACTTGTCACTAATGAGGGAAATGCCAGGCTTTGTGCTACGCTTCCCGATGTACATGTTGTTTTTGCCGGCATCCACAAACTGGTCCGCAACATGGAAGATGCCATCAAAATTACCCGGCTGCTGCCACGCAATGCCACGGGCCAACTGTTGACGTCCTATGTTACCTGGATCCGTGGAACGGTGCCGAGCAAAGATGCCAGGAAGGAACAGCATATTGTCCTTATAGACGGTGGCCGAGAGGCCCTCTATGAGTCCAAAGCCTGTCGCGATGCCCTGCGATGTATTCAATGTGGTGCCTGTGCCAATGTCTGCCCGGTATATCAGACGGTTGGAGGCCATGTTTTCGGCAGCATCTATATCTCCGCCATCGGAATTATTCTCACAGCTTTTTATGAAGGCATTGACAAGGCCAAGGAGATTACCAGGGCCTGTATCGGCTGTCGGTCATGTACCGCAGTCTGTCCCTCAAAAATTGATCTGGAAGAGATTATTCTCCACCTGCGTAATCAGGTGACGGAAGAATATGGAATGGGCTTTGTGAAAAACGTTGCCTTCAAGGCGGTCATGAAAAATCGAAATCTTTTCCACAATATGGTCCGGGCAGCCTCGAAGCTGCAGAGACCAATTACTCAGAAGGGGACGACCAGTGGTGATACGAGGGTTATCAGGCACCTGCCAATGCACTTTATGGCCAAGGATTTTACCGAGTGGCGCGATCTCCCTTCAATTGCGGCGAAGTCTTTCAGAGATCAATTCAAAACCATGGAACAGAAGGTAGATACTGTTACAATGACAGTCGGCTTTTTTGTCGGATGCGGCGCCGATTTTGTCTATCCTGAAGTTGGCGTGAGCCTTGTCAAAGTACTCAATCGGCTGGGCGTTAAGGTGGTATTTCCCGAAGAGCAAAACTGTTGCGGCATTCCAGCCCTGTATGCCGGTGACACCGAAACCGGCGTATATCTCGCCAAGCAGAGCGTCAAAGCGTTTTCAGAGGCCAATGTCGATTATGTGCTCAGTATTTGTCCGACCTGTACCATGGGGGTTAAGCGTGATTTTGTCGAACGACTGATTGATGATCCCAGCTGGAGTCGCAAGGCTGTTGAGGTTTCCGAGAAAACAATGGATGCCTCGGCGTTTCTGGAAAACATTCTCCATGCTTCCTCCAAACTTAAGGAGATGGAGACGCAGAAGAAAACTGTACGGCAGGTGACTTATCATGATTCCTGTCATCTCAAGCGAGGCAACAACGTATGGCGTGAGCCGCGTGCTTTACTTGAAGCAACTGGCCATAGCATCGCGGAGATGAAAAACAGTGATCGCTGTTGCGGTTTTGGCGGTACCTATTCGTTTCTCTCGCATCCCCAGATTTCAAAACAGATCACGGGCGATAAGGTCGCAACGATTAAAAATACAGGAGTTGCAACAGTTGCCATGGACTGTCCCGGATGTATGATTATGCTCAAAGGCGGGATGGGGAAAGCGGATTCCACTGTTCGTTGTGCCCATACGGTCGAGTTGCTGGCCGAAGCGCTTGATATGAAATAGAATACTGATCATCAACCAAACTCAGGTGATCGCGGGAAGATCTGGTGCCCTGTGAGCAGTTACGTGTAGATTTTCTAAGGAGGGGGTATGAGTGATCGTTTGCCGATAGTTGACAATCTTTGTAGGAACCCGGAAAACCACAAGCAGCACATGTGTGAATTAAAGGCTGCAGGCAAGAACGAAGAGGTTGCTGAGCTAGCCAAAAGTCCGAGCTATATCTGTGGCAACTGCGGTAACAAAGCCAATAAGGCCGGGGGACTCTGTGCTCCTGGACCTCTGCAGGGCGAATAGGTGAGAAAAGGGTCTTCTGTTTTATGACTTTGCCGTAAAATGTATTGTCGGCGGTTGCGACGATGGAGCTTTGCAGCATTTTCTGCAGAACAGAGTGGGGCTCACGATATAACCGTTAATCCTCCTGTTTCAGGATCCATTGGAGCTCTGCTCAAGGGGAAGCCATGAAATCGTGGAAATACCCAACATACCTGTTTCTTGCAGAGCGCTCTTCCTTGTCAACAAGTAACTACTTATGGGGAAGCGACGTAAGGTAACTAACCCCGGTATTTGTAACTGCTTGCAGGGTGCCGGAGATTCTCGCGATCAGACTGGTGAAGCGTATTGGTCATACGTAAGCCAGGCTGATCGCGAGAAGATCTGGTGCCCTGTGAGCAGTTACGTCAACAAAAGCACTCCCCTTCGTTGAACCTTTACTTTCGTTGCAGGACTTCAAGCGTATCCTGGGCAATCTGTAGTTCCTCATTGGTGGGGATGACCCAGACCTGAACGTCACTGGCAGCGGTGCTCAGCTGTTTTTCCTCAGCGATTCTTCCTTCATTGGCAGCAAGATCAATCTCGACGCCGAGTCCTTTCATGTTTTCACACACTCCTGCCCTGACGATATCGTCATTTTCCCCGATTCCCGCAGTAAAGGCTATTATATCAACGGTGCCCAGCGCTGCAAAGTAGGCACCAATGAACTTCTTGACACGGTAGATAAACATTTCCACTGCGAGTTTGGCACGATCGTTGCCGGCCGCAGCGCTTTCATGGATGTCACGCATGTCGTTCATACCGCAAATGCCCTTGAGTCCGCTTTCATTGTTGAGTATGGCGTCGACTTCCTTGAAATTGATATTTTTCGCCTCAGCAATATATCCTGATATTGCCGGGTCGATATCACCACAGCGCGAGCCCATCATAATACCCGCAAGAGGAGTCATGCCCATGGAGGTGTCTATGCATTTTCCCTGCTCTACAGCAGTAATTGAACCGCCATTGCCGAGATGGACAGTGATGACGTTGACTTCCTCGGGAGCCTTGCCCAAAACCACGGCCGCTCTCTTGGCTACATATTTATGCGATGTGCCGTGGTATCCGTATCGCCGAATCTTGAGATCGGTGTAAAAATCGTAGGGCAGGGCGTACATATAGGCCTTGGCCGGCATGGACTGATGAAATTCGGTATCGAATACGGCAATGTTGGGAGTGTCGGGGAAAAGCTCTTCCGCCACGGTGATGCCGGTAAGGTTGGCAGGATTGTGCAGTGGGGCCAGGCTGTTGTTTTCTTCGATGGCCTTCTTCGTCGCTTGGCTTATTAATGTGGCGCTGTTGAAGGATTCTCCTCCCTGGACGACACGATGGCCGATGGCGGCAATCTCTTTTTTGCTGCTGATCACACCTGTTTTGGGGGCTGTTATACATTTGATGAGCAAGTGCATGCCGTCTTTATGGTCCCGTATCTCTTGCTCAAGGACGGTTTTCTCTTCTTTGCCATCGGTGAATTTCTTGTGGGCAAGGGTGCCGTTGGCCTCACCGATTCTCTCAACAATACCGGAGACCATTACCGTCTGGCTCTCCATGTCGAGCAGTTGATATTTGATAGATGAGCTTCCGGCGTTAATCACTAATATTTTCATTGTGTTGTGTCCTGTTAATCTGTATTGGTCTGTTTTGAGGCATAGGCCTGAATGGCGGTTATCGCCACGGTATTGACGATGTCATGAACTGTACAGCCACGGCTGAGGTCATTTACCGGTTTACGCAGTCCCTGGAGAATAGGGCCGATGGCAAGAGAATCGGTTGATGCCCGCTGCACAGCTTTATAGGTATTGTTGCCGGTGTTGAGATCCGGAAAGATGAAAACCGTTGCCTTACCGGCCACTTTACTGTCGGGCAGTTTGGTTTTGGCAACGCTTGGATCGATGGCGGCATCGTACTGGATTGGTCCTTCGAGAAGGATTTCCGGTCGTTTTTGGTGGGCAATCTCGGTCGCTTTTATGACCTTTTCCACCTCAGCCCCTTTTCCTGAGGAACCCGTGGAGTAGGACAGCATGGCCACCCGGGGGGTTATGCCGAAAAGCTTCGCCGTATCGGCGGAGACAATGGCGATTTCGGCAAGCTGTTCAGCTGTCGGGTTGGGGTTGACCGCACAGTCGGCAAAGGCAAGAACCCTGTCCTTGAGGCACATCAGCATTACCGAGGAAACAATAGATGTCCCTGGGATTGTCTTAATGATTTGAAATGCGGGGCGAATGGTGTGAGCAGTGGTGTTGACGGAGCCTGACACCATGCCGTCGGCATCACCCTTGTGGATCATCATGGTTCCCCAGTAGGTTACATCGGCCATGAAGTCGCAGGCCATATCCATAGTAACCCCTTTTTCTTTGCGCATTTCATAGAAATCGAGGACATATTGTTCATACTGTGGGCTGCGCTCGGGGTTGATAATGCGGATACCGTCGAGAGAAAGACCGAGTTTGAGGATTTTGTTACCGATTTCCTCCTCGCGGCCCAGCAGGGTGATGTCGCAGACATTGCGGCGCAACAGGATATCGGAGGCCTGGAGAATGCGCTCGCTGGATCCCTCCGGCAGAATAATGTGCTGTTTGTTTTTCTTGGCTTCCCGGATGAGTTTATATTCAAACATCTGCGGGGTGACACGGGTTGATTTCCGTGAAATTAATTTATCTTTGAGTTCATTGGTCTTGACATTATTTTCAAAGACGCCAAGCGCCGTGGCGATTTTCTGGGGGTTGTCTGGATCGATGGTTCCCTTGAGGGCCTGCAGGGAGTTTACCGTTGGGAAAGTGGAGTCATGGACAAGCAGGATGGGGACCGGTAAGCCAGCCCAGCCCTCGATAAGGCGTTTGATGCTTGGCGGCGGCGTTTGGCCTCCGGTGAGCAGAATCCCGGATATGTTGGGATAGGCTGAGGACAACCGAGAGGCCAGAGAGCCTAAAATAATATCAGAGCGGTCGCTGGCCGTTACCACCAGGTTGTCATCTTTGATGTAGTTGAGAAAATTTTCTATCCGCATGGATGCGATAACATACCCATCGATACCTTTGCCCAGTTCATTTTTCCCATACAGCACTTCGGCATTGAGCCATTTTTTAACGTCATTGAGGGTTGGATTAGAGAGGGTCGGGTCGTCTGGCAGAACATAAAAAAGACCATCCGGAATGCTAATGTTTTTTTTCAAAGCATTGAGAATGGCTTCCTGGTCCTCGATCTTGGCCTTGTTGACAATAACGCCCATGGTATCGACACCTTTTTCTTTAAGGTTGTCGATTGCCAGTTGAGAGAGGCTGACGACCTCGTCAACGGTCAATTCATGGGCTCCGCTGACGATAAATGCCGGACTGGCAAAATTGGCGGCAATCGATGCGTCGATATCAAAGTTAAATGATTCATGTCCGGCTCGAAAATCGGTGCCCTCGCACAGTATGAAGTCACATTTTTCGGCGAGTTGCTGGTATTTGTGGAGGATGAGCTCCATAAGGTCATTCTGCCGACCGCTGTTGATGTAATGCTTTGCCTCGTCAAGAGTAACGGCATAGGTTTCGTTATACTGCAGCCCGAGATAAAAGTGGGAGAGCATGAGATTGATATCGTGGTCCTTTTCTCCAGGAACGGTGGGGTTGATGATGGGACGGAAAAATCCGACTTTGCGAATATTCCTGAGGAGTAACTCCATCAATCCTAAAGCGGTTGCCGATTTGCCACTCTCAGCGTTAATAGATGTTATATACAGATTTTTAGCCATGCGGTGTTTCCTTTGTGCAAAGAAGCTTGCACCTATGAAAAATAAAGTGTGGTTGAATTGTTGTTATGTGGTTTATTTTCAATACAGCTTTTTTTCTGTATGTGTGCTTCACAGACAGGTATCTTATCAACCATGGTTTGTTGTTTTTTTGCCGGGTTGTCGTAACGAGTATTTGATAAATATGACAGAAATTTCTGATATTCTCTGTCTGTTGGCAGGAATAGGTATATAGGACTACCAGTATGGCCACTGAAATCCCTGGGCGGACTTGAAAATACATTCCAGTTTCTCTCAAAGATTTTACCAGAAAAAATATTGTAAATACAATTCTTCATATTAAACCTCAAGATCAAAATCTCTTATGAGGGGTGATTTTTGGTATTACCAATGAAATGGATAATGATCCGGTAGCAACGAGAAAGCAACGCGGCATTCGATAGAAATATTCCCGGCAGAGGGAGCTGTACACTCTCTGCTTGTGAATATGTGGCATTTTCGGTACGGTTATCAGGTATTCGTCTGGAGGCAAGAAATTTTGGTGTCTCACTTCGATCGTTTATCTGCTCCAAGGTTCCGCTCAAAATAACGTAACTATTCAGGTGGGAGCACCAAATTGGCATAACCACCGAGTTGTAACTGTTCAGGAGTGCTCTATATTGGCTCATTTGGGACTTTGAAGCATACTTGTGCTATTCGAGAAGGCTTAAATGGGACAAGATGGGGTGCTCCTGAATAGTTACAAAATAACTTCATATTTTGAGGTGCAATTGCAATCTACCTTGAGGCGATCCGCAGACGCTGAATTCTTCAAAAGAGCGTTGCTCTTCCCGAGGTTTTGCCGCCTGCGGCTTACCGTACCATGTTACATTTGCGCCTGAATTTTGCGAACGTATTTTTGGGCGGCCCCTGAAAGCCGAGTATTCACTGAGTACGAAGCACCAATAGTTACTTCACATTGGAGAGTTTTATGACAAAATTAGAGATTAAATATGCCGAACGGATGCAGCAGTTACCCCCCTATCTTTTCGGCATGATAAATAAAATGAAGATGGAGAAGAGATGGGAGGGGCATGATGTCATCGATTTAGGTATGGGCAATCCCGTTGACCCGGCGCCTGAGCAGGTGACGGAAAAACTCATCGATGTTGCCAATGACCCCAAAAGTCATCGTTATCCCGTGGCCGGTGGTATGAAAAATCTTAAGCGTGAAATTGCGCTGTATTATGATCGAAATTATGGGGTGGCGCTTGATGGTGTCGATGATGTGATTTGCACTATTGGCTCCAAAGAGGGGATCTCTCATCTCAGTCTCGCTCTTTTGGGCCCCGGCGATTCCGTGCTGGTCCCTGCGCCTGCTTTTCCCATTCATGTTTATGCCGCGGTTATTGCAGGGGCCTCGGTTATTCGTATTTCCCTGCATTCCGAGGAGCGTTTTCTTCAACAGATCGACAATATCTGCCAGTCGCTCTATCCGCGTCCCAAACTGATAATGCTGAATTATCCCCATAACCCCACCGGCACCTTGGCTTCCAGGGAATTTTTCACCGAAGTTGTTCGTCTTGCAAAAAAATATAATTTTATGGTCATCAATGATTTTGCCTATTCAAGGATAACTTTCGACGGATATACTGCGCCGAGTCTACTTGAAATTGAGGGGGCTCGAGATGTGGCTGTGGAGTTTGGTTCTTTTTCAAAATCGTACAATATGGCAGGATGGCGGCTTGGCTACTGTGTCGGAAATACAAGAATAATTGAGGGCCTCGCCAAAATTAAAGGGTACTATGATTACGGTATATTTTCAGCCATTCAGGTGGCTGGGATCGTTGCCATGCGTGACTGTGAGGAGAGCATCAGCGAACAGGTGGCGGTTTACCAGAAGCGCAGGGATGTCCTGTGTGACGGTCTCGAGCGTATGGGGTGGGAGGTGGAAAAACCAAAGGCCGGTATGTTCCTCTGGGTGAAAATACCGCAGCCCTATGGTGCCATGGGATCTGTTCGTTTTGCCGTTGAAATGATGAACCGGGCGAACGTCGCGGTGGCTCCCGGGGCAGGCTTTGGTGAAGAAGGGGAGCAGTATCTGCGCCTTGCCCTTGTGGAAAATGAAAACCGTATACGGCAAGCGCTTAAGCAGATGAAGCGAAGCCTTGCCGAAATAGATGAGGAAATGGCCCAAGGAACATTTGAACTCTAGGAGGCCGTCCGAGAATGCCTTTCTCGGACAACCTCCTGGCGGCGATGAAAATCAGCTGTGTTGCTGGATAAGCTTCTCCAGCATGGTAACAAAGCCTGAGCCGATTGAATTCAGTGAGTTCCCATCAAGGTAGTCATCCGCGGTTTCGTCGAAAAACAGATGCAGATCCGAATCCATTTCTCCATCGGCATACCAGTAACAGATCAGCATGGGGACTTTGGGGAGAGGATAGAGGACAACGGAGATATCGGAAGAGAAGTGTTTGTCGACGTGGTGGGCATCAAAAAGGCGAATTATGTCCTCGAAAAGACCGGGATGGTTATCAGCCAGTTTTTTCATGGGCTTTTCACAGCGCTGGTCAAAAAGACGATGGAATTCTTTACCGTTAGGGAGTTCACGCAGTGGTACCCAACGTCCGGTTATTTCCCGTTTGCCGCCTCGCAGAATATAGTTGTAGACCGGTATTGCCACCCAGGGATTGACGTGAATAAGGGTGTGGATATCTCCATTGTCGTCGACTGAAAAACTCTTGCCCAGGATCTTGAGCGTAAGTCTGCCTTTGCTATAGGTACCGCCGAGCTGTTGCGCTACGGCACGTAGATCAGTTGCGGCAACTTCCTTTTGTAATTGCTGCATGGCTTTGTCCACATTTTCGGTATTGGCTGTGTTGCCGCCAACCACCTCCTCGTATTGTGCAAGAACGTCCTTGGAAATATACGGGCAATCGCTCAATTTCTTTTTTCCGGTATAGACTGCCCCGGCAAAGGCCATGCAGGTGGGTTGATGGCATTCCCGGCAATTGGATTTTGGGGTAAGGTTAAATATTTCCAGAGCATTTGAATAGTGTTTCATAGGTAATTGATGTGAAATTGTCGATGGAATATATCGTGTCTGGTAAGAGGTGCTGGTTACTATAAAGCCTCCTGGAGATGACGGTAAAGAATATCACCACCGGATACTGTGTTCAAGACCCCTTTCAAAGTGATCGAGTTTGAAACTAGCATATATTCATTTGGCTATAAAGGGTTTTGATGGACATGCCTGCCTGAGTGGCCGCAAAGATCATGGATAGTGCATCTGATAGCATTGACAACATTGAAATTACTACACATTGTATTTACTGTCATCAATCATATAGTACCGATGATACCATTCCACTGAGACTGTGGCTTAAAACGCTGGGGAGAAGCGATGCAATATAGAACTGAAAGAGATACCATGGGCGAGGTGGAAGTGGCCGTTGATAAGCTTTGGGGTGCGCAGACCCAGCGCTCGCTGGACAATTTCACCATCGGCCCGCAGTCTTCCATGCCCAGGGAGATAGTACGAGCATTTGGAGTGATCAAAAAGGCCGCAGCATTCGTAAATAATGACCTTGGCATACTTTCCACCGACAAGAAAGAGTATATAGCAAGAGTCTGCAATGAGATCCTTGCCGGAGAGCTGGATGAACATTTTCCCCTGGTTATCTGGCAGACCGGTTCAGGTACCCATACCAATATGAATGTCAATGAGGTCATTGCCAACCGGATACATGTGCTGCAGGGAAAACGGCCCGGGCAGGGAGAATGTTATGTCCACCCCAATGATGACGTCAACCGATCCCAGTCCTCCAATGATACCTTTCCCACCGCCATGCACATTGCCGCCTGCACGGTTTTGCATGAGACCACTCTGCCGGCGTTGCAGGTTTTACGCCAGGCTTTGAAGCATAGGGTGAAGCAATTTGGTGAGATTGCCAAAATAGGGAGAACGCACTGGATGGATGCCACGCCGCTGACGTTGGGGCAGGAATTTTCCGGGTATCTCCACCTGCTCGATGCCGGAATTGAGGCATTGACCCATTCTATGACGGCGCTTTCTCAGATCGCCCTCGGCGGCACTGCGGTGGGCACTGGGTTGAATTGTCCGCCAGGGTATGCAGAAAAGGCGGCGGAGTATATATCCAAATTCACCGGCCTTACCTTTACAACCGCACCGAATAAGTTTGCGGCACTTTCCGGTCACGATGCATTGGTGGCTTCGCATGGCGCCTTGAAGCAGCTTGCCGTGAGCCTGCATAAGATTGGCAGTGATCTCCGCCAACTGGCCTCTGGCCCCCGCTGTGGATTAGGTGAAATACGACTCCCCGCCAATGAGCCCGGATCTTCCATTATGCCGGGTAAGGTCAATCCCAGCCAGGTGGAGGCATTAACCATGGTCTGCGGTCAGATTCTGGGGAATGATGTCGCCATCGGTTTTGGTGCTGCAAACGGGCACTTTGAGCTCAATGTCTACAAACCGCTTATTATTGCCAATTATCTGCAATCAGCAAATCTTCTAGGTGATGCGGTACAGTCGTTCCATGATAATTGTGTTATTGGAATTGAACCGGATACCAGGAAGATTGGAGAAAATCTGCAAAATTCGTTGATGCTGGTGACGGCCCTCACCCCGCAAATAGGGTATGAGCAGGCGGCGCGGATAGCCAAGGCCGCTCATGAAAGAGGGACTACACTGAAGGAGGAGGCGCTCAAGGTGCTCAATGTTTCCGAGGAACAGTTGGATAACTGGCTTGATCCAGAGCGAATGCTGGGGAGAGAGTAGTTTTCGATGCCATTGCATCCATGGCCTTTGCATTAATGGGCGCACTATTTTCTCCTTGAATAGTGAGAAACTGTCTGGTATTTCGAAAGAATGTTACATATAAGTTGCGGCTAGTTTCGTACTGTACGTTGTGAAATTACAAAAAAAGGAGAAGACTATGAAGAAGTATGTATGCGATATTTGTGATTATGTGTATGATCCAGCGGAAGGAGATCCCGATAATGGCGTGGCGGCCGGTACATCGTTCGAGGACTTGCCGGATGATTGGACATGCCCACTGTGCGGTGCTTCCAAGGATGATTTCTCACCAGTAGATTGATAGGACGTAGTAGCCCGGCCGTTCCATCACCGAACGGCCGGATCGCTTTTCTTCCGTTGCAGGAGTGGTGTTCTCTTCTCTGTTCTGTTGAACCATCGTATGCTACAATAAATTACCCTGCCCTTGAATTCGCCCACGGTATTTGATAGCATTTTATAGAACTGCTTGAAAATTTTGTATCACGTTACCCTGGGGACCTCACCCTGCTTGGGTAAAAGTCTGGTGTCTCTGGTGGGCATTTAGGGCGGGGTTGGTTGTTTACGTCTCTTCAATGGCAGTGAGGACACCGTGAAATATAGTCGCCGTGGATCAGAGCGGAGCAGTCTGGATGTTTCCTTTGAATTTCAGGGACAGGTCTTGAGCCTCTCACAGAATATCAGCCAGTCAGGAATGCTTTGCAGGACATCACGGCAGATAGAGGAGTTGACCATCCTTGATATCAGGTTCCAGTTGCCCCGGCTGGATGGCCATACCGCCGGTCCTTTCTGGATTGAATGCAGCGGTGTTGTGGTTCGTTGCGAGAAAACGGAGGCTGACGGATTACATTCATCCCCGTTGCCCTATGAGGTGGCAATTTATTTCGATGACATATCCGACACTGATCGTGATATTCTGGCCGGCTATGTTACCAGTTGATGCGCTGCAGGCCATCTTGGCGATACTGGTGCGGATCTGTCTCAGGTTCCGGTCTGGGGTGTATGGTCTTCTTCGCCCAGTAAATCACGGCAGATATTTGCAGAAGCCAGAGTCAGGGCGACCACGGATGGTCCGATAATCAGTCCCCAAAAGCCCAGAGTAGCAAGTCCCGCCAAAATGGAGAGCAGGATCAAGATTTCGTTCATGGTATATTCGAAACCGAAAATCCTCTTGAGGTACGAGATGAAAAAGAGACGGAGAATATTATCAATGAAAAATCCCATGACCCCCCAGGCAAAGGCAACAATTATGATGGCGTGTACATAGTTGCCGTCGAGGAGCTCAAGGGCTATGACGGGAATATACACCAGTGCAGCGCCTATCATTGGAATGATTGAACAAAAACCGGAAAGTACACCAAGGTACAAGCTGTCATACCCACCGATTATCGCCATCAGGGTGCCAAAAGCAAGACCCTGCGACGCCATATTGAAAATGCTGCCGTAGAAAACTACCGCGACGGTGCCGCTGCATTCCTTGTAAAGATAACGCTCATGTTGCGAAGAGGTCGGCATAAGTGTGGCAAGAAAGTGAAGTATTGTACTGCCGTATATGTTGAACAACATATAGAAGATTAAAATCCAGCCGATTTGAACGATAAGGCCGCTGACGCCGGACACCATGTTTTCGCCGCCCCGCAGAAGCGCTTCGATGGATGCTCCGTTTATCAGAGATGTACCTTCGCCTTTTAAGCGCTGAAAAAGCTCGTCAAAAAAAGGGATATGACTTGTAAAGGCGATAAACCGTGTCCAGAGCTGTATGACGGTCTCCTTTATTTCTGCGATATTAAGGGCCGCCACCTGATCAAAAGTGACGGCAATGAAATAGATGAGTGGAAAAAATATCATCATCAGAAAAAACAGGGCAAAGAGTGTCGCAACCAGTGTACGTCGGGTGTTTTTGATCCAGGCAGGCATGCTGCTGCTGTTTTCGATGGCATTAAGGGTGGCACCATACATATGACTGGTTGAGAGCGACAGTACCACGGCAACCAGAATATACTTGAGAAACGGGGAGAAGAGGTAGATGGAGGCAGTGATCATTGCCAGGGTGAGAGTGGCAATGAAATACCCATTATTGTTATGTGTTGTCCCGGCCATATTTTTTTTATATTTTCTCTTGAGAGAGTGTGTTGTCGTTGTCCATAATACCCTGAAATTGTGTTTTATAAATTGCCTAGTATTGCCGGCGTTCCTGGCGGTTCAACAACTTTTCTAAGCGACAGTTCAGGATAAGCCGCTGTTTTTTAGATCTTTGCTGAAGAGTTACGTTACTGGCAACGCCTCCCTTCAAGAACCAAGGAGAGGCGTTGTGTAAAAATAAAACAACTACGTGTCATCGATCAGTTAACTCATATGTAAACATCATCAGCTGGGAAAACAGATTTTTTTCACATCATTAAAGGTTTTGACAAAATATGGCGTAATACCCTCCTTAATATGATCGGGCAGCAGATCAAAATCATCTTTGTTGTCAAACGGCAAAATAACCTGTTTCACCTTACCCCGTTTGGCGGCGATTATTTTCTCTTTCACCCCGCCGATGGGCATGACAAGTCCGCTGAGCGTCAGTTCGCCAGTCATGGCGGTGGCTGCTATAATCGGTTTTTCCAGGGCAAGTGAGTACAACGAGCAGGCCATGGTGATTCCGGCGGAGGGGCCGTCCTTGGGCGTGGCACCGGCCGGGACATGGAGATGGATGAGGTGGTTGGAGAAAAAATCAACGGCCTTTTTGTTGTTGCGTAAAAGCGATCGGGTATAGCTGTAGGCGATTTCCGCGGATTCCACCATGACCTTGCCGAGCTGGCCGGTCTGCTTATAGCCGGGCTGTTTGGCGGGAATGGGGATGGATTCGATATAGAGTGTTGTACCGCCCATGGATGTGTAGGCCAGTCCCTTGACCACGCCAACACGTGGCTTTTTAAAGGCCTGGTCCTCGCTGAAGTGCTTTTTGCCGAGGAGATCCTGGAGATCCTGTCTTTTTATGCGAATGATGGCCTCCGGGTCTTCAACAAGTGTTTTGGCGGATTTCCTCATTATCTTCTTTATACAGTTTTCCAGGTAGCGAACCCCTGCCTCTCGGGCGTAGCCGTCAATGATGGCGCGCAACACAGCTTTTGAAATAACAAGCTGCTTGGCGTTGAGTCCATGCTGTTTTCGCTGCCTGGGAATGAGGTGCTTCGTGGCGATTTCTACCTTTTCTTCGGTGATGTAGCCTGGTAAGCGGATAACCTCCATGCGGTCAAGAAGGGGTTGCGGTATGGATTCCAGCTGATTGGCGGTACAGACAAAAAGTACCTTGGAAAGATCGAAGCGGACGTCGAGGTAATGATCGAGAAAATTCTGATTCTGTTCAGGATCAAGCACCTCGAGCAGTGCCGAGGCTGGATCGCCCTGGAAGCTGGCTCCTATCTTATCCACCTCGTCAAGCATGATGAGTGGGTTTGCTGTCTTACAGGTTTTTATAGCCTGAAGGAACTTGCCCGGCAATGCCCCGATGTAGGTGCGGCGATGCCCCTTGATCTCGGCTTCATCACGCATGCCGCCCACTGAAAAGCGGTAGTACTTCCGGCCCAACGCTTTGGCTATCGACTGGCCAACGGAGGTTTTACCTACACCGGGAGGGCCGGCAAGGCAAATAATGGAGCCGGAGAGATCGCCTTTGATGATGCCCACCGAAATCAGTTCGAGAATACGGTCTTTGACGTCGTCCAGACCATGGTGTTCGTTGTGCAGAATCTTGGAAGCTTTGTTGATGTCATAGTTGTCTTCAGTGTAGATTCCCCAGGGCAAAATTGTCAGCCAGTCCAGGTAGGCTCTGGTGACATTGAATTCCGCGGAAGATGGTCCAAGCAGCTTAAGCTTTTCAAGTTCCTCGTTTATTCGCTCAGCAGCTTCGTCGCTCAGGGTGAGGTGCTGCAGTCGTTTTTGAAATTTTTCCATCTCCGACTGGGTATCGTCCTTGGCGATGCCCAGCTCTTTTTTGATCTCCTGGAGCTGCTGCTTGAGAAAGAACTCACGCTGCTGTTTGGAGAGTTGTTCCTCGATGCGCTTGGAGATCTGGGCTTTGAGTTTTGAAACCTCCAACTCATTCTTGAGAAGCACAAGGACTTTTTCAATACGTTCGCGGACGTCGAGTGTCTCCATAATCTGCTGGAGTTCAGGACCGGAAGAGGTGGTCATGGAGGCGGCGAAGTCGGCCAGTGCACTGGGGTCACTGACGTTGATCCGCTCTATGATCAATGAAAGTCCTTCTTTGAACAGCGGGTTAAGGGTAACCAGCTCTTTAATACAGTCGACGATGGCGATGGAGTAGGCCTTTATTTCTTCCGTCACCGTAACGCGCTGGTCTCGATAATATTCGACATCGGCATAGGGGATGGAGTTTTTGAAAATAATGTTTTTCACCTGGAATCGTTCAATGGCCATAACAATTATTTGCAATGGTTCGCCCTGTTCCATGGGCGAGATTCGTTGCACACGGATTGCCACGCCCATGGAATAAAAATCATCCTGGCTCTTGGGGCGATGCTGAAGGTTGTCATCACTTGGCTTGACAAGAAGAAGGCCGAAATACATTGGCTGAGACTCCTCAGCATTTTCGATGATAACCTTCTGGTAATTGCTGTTATCAACGATGATTGGCCCCATCATTTTGGGAAACATCGGACGATCATGGAGAGGAAACAGCATCAGTCGGCCTGGTGGATTGTCCCGGGCGATGACAAGTGATCTGGCTTCTGATGTCTCTGTAGTATTGTCAGGATTATCGTTTTCATCTGGGGGGATGATGGTTGTTTCATCTGCCATACATTCTCTCCTTGTAACTACTTATGGGGGAAGCGACGTAATGTAACGAACCCCGGTATTTGTAACTGCTTGCAGGGTGCCGGAGATTCTCGCGATCAGACTGGTGAAGCGTATTGGTCATACGTAAGCCAGGCTGATCGCGAAAAGATCTGGTGCCCTGTGAGCAGTTACCTCTCTTTTTTCTTTTGTTTTTACTTGGTTGGACAATTATAGCAAACCTATTGATTACATGTATATCTTTTTGTGGATATTTCAAAGAGGATGTTGTCGAAAAATCATCCGGACTCTCCGTGGACACTATATCAGTATGATGCGAGAGTGTTGTAATGCATTGAAAAGAATATAAAAATATTAAATGGTTTTCTGATTACCAACACAGCTCAGCTGATCGATTCAGAAGTCTGTCGCTCTGCGTGCAATTTGTCGGTCTTCGGGAAAATCATTGACAGGCTGTGGTACAATGATCTATGTTTCATTATTCGTTGTGGGCATATGTTCACATAGTGGTGGTTTCAGCGATTACTTTTAAAGAAGGATCGAAAAATGGCAACAATTGAAGAGCAACTTAATGAATTTGTTGATGGTTGGCAGGAAAGTGCGGAGCAGAACAAGAAAGGTTTTTTGTCGTTTAAAGAGCTTCTACAGTCCATGGAATCGGTTTCCCTTGAGTTCGTTCCTCGAGAAGGGGTAACATATTCCCTTCGAGCAAAGCATGACAACCAGACACGGAGGCAGCTTTTTGTCATGGTCGATGTTATAGAGGGCGAGCCCAGATGGCTTTCTGTTTGTTTTTACGCCGACATGATTACAGATCCTCAAGAAAAGGGAGATTTTGTCCCCGGTGGTCTGCTTGGTGAGGATGCATGTTGCTTTGATATGGACGAATACAGTGACGAGACGGCACACTACATGGAAGAACGAATTCTGGAAGCCGGCGGCAAGGCCGAAAAAGAGCAGAGCTGATACCCGTTTGCAACAACCAATGAAAGAAAGAGGTGAAAGAATGGCAAATTTTCTTTTTGTCCTGCGCTCCAATGATAACGAGAAGGCAACCCGCTGTTTCCAGTTCGCCAAGATAGCTCATTCGAAAGGGCACCATGTTAATCTTTTTTTGATTGATAATGGTGTCGACTGGGCCATGAAGACCATGGACGGCTCCAGCAAAACAGTTACTGGAGACTGCCCTGATGACTATCTGCCGTATCTGGTGGAAAATGAGGTGGAGACCGGCGTTTGCACACCTTGTGCCAAAAACAGGCAGCTGGACGAGGCGACATTTCATTCCAACATGGCCCTGGACGGTGGCCCTCATCTGATAGACATGGCTGCGGAGGCCAAGGTTTTTAATTTTTGATTCAATGAAGATAGCTTGGCGTTGGCATCGCTTCGCAGAACTTTCCGGCATGCAGGTTCATGAGATCCTCACTCTGCGTCAGGAAATTTTTGTTGTTGAGCAGAACTGTGTGTACTGTGATGCAGACTGGCTAGATGCTTTGTCATGGCATCTAGCCGGATGGAATGAAGCCGAAGAGATGGTGAGTTATGCGCGCTTGACCGACCCCGGCAGCCGTTATGACGTTCCCTCTATTGGCCGGCTCTTGACTGTAAAAAAGCGGCGATCCTCAGGATTGGCTCGTCGGGCTGTGGAGATGGCCATTGACAAGGCCCGTCAGGAGTATGGTAAAACAGCAGTACGGATTGCGGCGCAATCCCATCTCCAGAAATTCTATACCACCCTCGGTTTCATGCCCATCAGTGAAATCTATGATGAGGACGGCATAGACCACATAGATATGCTACTAAAGTAAAGCATTGGTAACTATTCAGCAGCACCCCATCTGCACGCAAGCAGCCCGCAAAACATAGGTCTACTATAGTTTTCCGGGCTGTTTGCGCACATCTAGAGCACTGCTGAACAGTTACAGTTCAGGGGAAGCAGCTGGTTTTTTGCTCTTTGCTGAATAGTTACAAGCATTGTTGGAATCACTGGGAATACAGAACCGTTGCCGCCTTTCTTGCGGCTGCAATTCTTCTTAATTACCTAGAGCTTCTCTCCCAGCGCCTTACCATAATCCTGGCATGCCTTGAGTCCTTCGTCGGTGGGAATCATGGACTCGGTCAGATTCAATGGGCCGAGGTCAATGGTGTCCATTTTAAAGACGTGCTGCATGGTGTCGTAAATCATCGGAGCTGACTCACCGCTATGGGTATGTGAGCCAAAGGCGCCGGCTATTTTGCCGGTGAGGTTGAGTTTTTCCGCGAGGAAGAGGAAATTTTTCATGCCGCCGGTTATGTCCTTGTGATAGGTCGGGCAACCAAAGACATAGCCGTCGTAATTGGAAAGTTCATTCTCATCCTTGATGGCTGAAATTTTGGAAACCGTGACATCGGCGCCTGTCATCCGCGTGCCTTCAGCTATATAGTTTGCCATTTTTTCAGTATTGCCGGTTCTGCTGACGTAGGCGATGAGTACCTTTTTCATGTTCTCTCCTCGGGTTGAATTGATGAAATTCTACTGGTGAAACGTATTAGTCATACGTAAGCCAGGCTGCTTGCGGGGAGCCCTGGTGGCCCTGTGAGCAGTTACCATTATTGTACAATCATGTTGATCAATAGAGTGAGGACCTGCGTTTTTTCGATTTTCTGGTCAAGGCGCCAATGATGCACCCCGCAATGAGAGTTCCTCCACCTGCCAGGAACCACTTGATATTGCGGCTGGCCTTGAGCCGTTTGTTTTCTGAAGTTACACTGCCAAGCTGCTGCTGCAACCGGGTAAGCTCTTGCCTGCTCTTCGTCAAATTCTTTTTAATGCTTATCACATCGGCGGTTTCATTGACCAGCTCGTTATATTTTGCAGCTGCCGAGTCCAGCTGTTCACGGTTGTTGGCAAGGGTCTCCTTCAGGGCGTTATTGCTGGTTTGCAGCTCTTCATTGCGCTCCCGGAGATCTTCAATTTGCTGGAGCATCTCTTTATTTTTATCCTTGAGTGTGGTAACCAGGCTTTCAAGGGGCTCTTCCTTGGAGAGATAGCGCTTTAAAATCCATCCATCTATGCCGCCTTCGGTGACGACTTTGGCCCAGGCGTCATCTTCCTCGAGCATGGTGACTGCATCGCCGTCGGCAACAATGGCCAGGATTTTGTAGTCGCGGCCCTGACCGCTGCGCATCGGGATTTCCGCCGTGGGTTTTATGTAGCGTGTCTGTGCAGCGGCAACCGTTGAAAAGGCAAGCAGCATGCAGCACAGAAAAGCAATAAGCACATAACGTTGTCCGATTGCTGGACAATCATGAGGTGATCGTGGTATGCATAAGGAATAGAATAGGGAATAGAATGAGGAATAGAATGACATGGTACTCTCCGAATAAAAAGCATTGTCTTGTTGAGTTCTGATGACTCCACTGTATAGCATCACAATTATTATTACTAATGATTTTATACGTTCCACGGATAATCTCTAAGAAAATAAAGTTGAAAGTGGATCCGCCATGGTGGGGCATACGCTCTATCAGCTAGTTATTAGGATGTGAATACCTTGACCCTCTTGTTCATTGAGCTGAATTTTTGGGGGGGGGAATCAATATTTTTTTAGAACAGGAAGACATTACCTTGATTGTCGATTATGCACTCACTGACCTCATAAGTCGGGAAAAACTCCAGACTATTCAGGATGCTTTTGCCGAGGCCAACCAGGTGGCGGCAACTATTATCGATATCTACGGAGTTCCCATAACCAGAAGGAGCAACCATTCCAAGGTTTGCAAAATGGTTCGCGACTCTCCCAAGGGGCTGGCCAACTGCATACACTCCGGTGAACGCCTCGGCCAGGAGGCGGCCAGGCGCATGGAGCCATTCCATATGCAATGCTTAAGCTGCGGTTTCAGCGATGCCGCGGTGCCCATTATTGTGGAAGGGCGTCATCTTGGCAACTGGCTCATCGGCCAGTATCATGTGGGGGATGTCGATGAAGCCCATATCAGTAGTTACGGCTGAAGAACACAGTGGAAGAAGCGGATTGTTGCAGGTTTATGGAAAGAATGACAATGGCACAACACCATCAACATAATGAGGAGTGAGCAAATGGCCAAAGGTATATACTGGGCGGATTCGTATGTGGAAAAGCAGTGCAGCGCCGTGAATGCCATCAAGAAAATACGTCAGGGGCAGCGCATCTTTATAGGTTCGGCCTGCGGGGAGCCACAGGAGTTGGTACGCAGTCTTGCTGAAAATGCCGTTCACTTTTCAGGACTGGAGATCGTCCGCATGATGAGCATGGAGTCGGTGCCGCTTTCAGAGATTGCCGATAAAACGAAGGATTCCAGCCTCAATATTCGTAATATATATCTGGGCTCGGCCAGCATTGATACGCTGGCTCGCAACAAGCGCTTTATCACACCCATGAATATGTCCGATGTGCCGGTGTTGTTTAAAAGCAGAAAGCTGCCTATCAACGTTGCCATGATCCAGGTCTCTCCCCCAGATGATTTCGGCTGGATGAGCCTTGGTGTTTCCGTTGATGTCACCCAGGCCGGCGCTCAATCGGCGGATTACGTCATAGCCCAGGTTAATGCGAATATGCCGCGCGTCATGGGACATAGCTTCATCCATGTCAATGAGGTCGATGCCATTGTCGAGCACGATGAAGATCTGCTGGTCATAGAGCCGCCAACGTATTCGGAGGTCGCCGAGAAGATTGGCAAAAACATATCCCGGCTCATCGAGGACGGCTCCACTCTGCAGGTCGGCCTTGATGCTGCCTCCCAGGCTACGGTACAGGCGCTGATCAACAAAAACGATCTCGGCCTTCACTCACAGTATCTCACTGTCGATGTCATGCATCTCTATGCCAAGGGGATCATCAACAACCGAAAAAAAGGCTTTAACGATGGCAAGTTGGTAGCTTCTGCCGCGGTTGGTACGCAACACCTCTATGAATTTCTCCACGACAACCCGGGAATCGAGTTTTACCCCTCGGATTATGTCAATGACCCCTTTATTATCGGTCAGCACAACCGTATGGTGTCCATGAATGTGGCCCGTTCCATTGACCTCACCGGTCAGGTCACCGCCGAAGCGGCGGCCCAGACGCTCTATGCCGGTGTGAGCGGCATCCCCGATTTCGTCAGGGGTGCCAAGCGCTCCAAGGGGGGGCGTTCCATCATCTTTTTGCCTTCAACCACCTCGGATGGAACAAAGAGCACCATCATTCCCATGACCGAAGGTGTGCCGGTTGTCGTTCCCAGAGGCGATGTCCACTGGGTGGCCACCGAATACGGTATTGCCAATCTGTTCGGTAAATCCATTCAGGAACGGGTGATGGCCATGATAACCATCGCTCACCCGGATTTCCGTGATGAACTGCTCAGCAAGGCCAAGGAGATGGGATTCATCGGTAAGGAACGCAGCCTGGGCGAGGCTGTACGCGCAGTCTATCCTGTTGGTCTGGAGGATTGTATTGTGCGCGGAGAAAAGAAGATCACAATTCGGCCGGCCAAGCCTGTCGATGAGCGGCGTATTCAGGAACACTATTATACATTAGGGAAAAAGGATGTATTCTCCCGCTTTTTCCATGATAAGAAGAGTTTCAACCGCTCCGACCTGGATACAAAATCGCATATTGACTATATCAAGGACTTGACGCTCATAGGTGTTGTCGGCGAGGTGGGATTTGATGAGGTTATCGCCGTTGGAGAATATCTGCTCATGGTTGAGGAAAACATGGCGGAAGTCGCCTTTTCCATAAGCACTGAGTATCAGGGCAAAGGGTTGGGGACGATTTTCATGAAAAAACTGGCAGAGGCTGCTCGAAGCAACGGCATATCCGGGCTTGTTGCCTATACCGTGCCGGGCAATAAGGCGATGATCAACCTGTTTAAAACCCTGCCGTATAAGGTGAAGACCAAAATCGAGGATGATGCCCTGGTGTTGAGCTGCAAATTCAATGAATTGAGGGAAGAGCTGAGCTGACAGGTATGTCGGTGGACGATGAAGAGCAGCTAATAAAAGGAGATGACAGAAAGGGGATGACAGCCCAACCGTCATCCCCTTTTCGCATTTGTTCAAGCAGGGACGTTATTCCTGCGACTACGAGCCAGGGCTAGTAGTTGGTCTCTTTGATCTCGAAGTACTTCTTTTCATGAATACAGGCGGGACAGAGCTGCGGTGCCTCTTCTCCTTCATGAACATAGCCGCAATTGCAGCACTTCCAGCGAATGGGGCTGCTCTTTTTAAAAACCTCACCGTTGTCGATGTTGGCAATCAACTTGTTATAGCGCGCTTCATGTTCCACCTCTACTTTGGCGATCATGGAGAAAGCAGCGGCTATCTCGGGGAATCCTTCTTCCTCGGCTACCTTGGCGAATCCGGGATAGAGCAGTGTGTGCTCTTCATTTTCTCCGGCGGCGGCCATTTTGAGATTCTCCAGTGTGGAGTCGATTTTGCCGGCAGGGTATGATGCCGTGATCTCGGCATCACCGCCCTCGAGAAATTTAAAAAAGCGCTTGGCGTGTTCTCTCTCGTTTTCAGCGGTTTCCAAGAAGATATTGGAGATCTGGACATAGCCTTCCTTTTTGGCCACGGAGGCTGCATAGGTGTAGCGGTTACGTGCCTGTGACTCTCCCGCAAATGCCTTGAGCAGATTCTGCTCGGTTTTTGTGCCTTTAATTGATGCCATTGATTTTCTCCTTGTTGAAGTAGTTTGAAGGTAACTGCTCACAGGGCACCAGATCTTTCCGCGATCAGCCTGGCTTACGTATGACCAATACGCTTCACCAGTCTGATCGCGAAAATCTCCGGCACCCTGCAAGCAGTTACAAATACCGGGGTTAGTTACATTACGTCGCTCCCCCCATGAGTAGTTACGTTTGAAGATTTGGTGCCCTGTGGGCAGTACGTTTGAAGTGTATCTGAAGAACGCTGTTGACTGTATATAGTGTATCATGCCATAATTACGAGAATATAACAGAAAGAAGAAGTCTTGCACGCAATCATCTACAGTCGGCCTGTAGAAGCTGTTTTTGGGCCTGAGCCGTCAATTTCCGTCAATACATAAAATAGTTTGCAACCTTGAAAGCGGCACTGTACACCTAAGGAAAAGTTTTTTCTGGCACCAAAATACACTTCTTATGGGCGATTGTCAAGAATGGTAATCGTTGTTAAGTGGCGGTGTGCGTGGGGGTATTTCAAGGTGGGGGCAGACCATATCAGCACAGGGGATGCTGCCGGCATTGTTATCGTAGATGAGGGAGATATGGCAATATTTTATGTGGATGGTGAATATGTGGAAGAGGCGCAGGCGGCCTTGCCCCTGACCGATATAGCTATTTTGCGTGGCTATGCGGTTTTTGATTTTCTTCGAACCTATAACGGCAGGCCTTTTCATCTCGGGGATCATCTGCGACGATTGCAGAACTCAGCTGGATTGCTGCATATCGCCTGCCCATGGTCCGTTGATGAGCTGACAGACATTGTTGAGGAGTTGCTGCGCCAAAACCGTTTTGCCGAGACCAATGTGCGTTTTATCATCACCGGAGGGGACAGCAGCGATTCAATTACACCGGAGGACAAGACCCGTCTGGTGATTATGGCAACGCCTGTGAAAACCTATCCCGCCGAGTGGTACTCGAACGGCGTCAAGATTATAACCTCCGAGGTGACACGGTATCGGCCGGAATCAAAAAGCACCAACTATATCCAGGCGATCATGGCGCTGCGCAGAGGCCGGGACGAGGGCGCCGTGGAGGCGGTCTATGTCAACGAAGACAACGAAGTTCTGGAAGGGACAACATCCAATTTCTTTGTGGTGGATGGAGAGACAATCATAACTCCGGAACGAGGCATACTGCCAGGCATTACCAGGGATGTGGTCATCCGGCTGGCATCGGAAAAATTCGTCGTCGAACGTGCTTCAATATCCCGTGATATACTGCCTAGTTATAGTGAGATGTTTCTCACCTCTTCCAATAAGGAGGTCGCTCCCGTCGTACGGGTGGACAATTTCCGCGTCAGCGATGTTCCCGGCCCGGTGACTCGGGAAGTGATGCGGCTGTTTGGTGAGTATACCCGGGCCTGGTGAAGGCGAAAATTCCATAGGGTCGCTCTTGCTCATGGCACGGAGTGTCATATAGTTTTCATCAAAACTGGCTCTCGTTTAAGGTAGTGTGCTCTTGAGCGGACCCTCAGGGCCTGTCAACAAATAACATGGTCATATTGCATCTCATCTTCAGGCCATCTTTGGCTGCGGCTCAATCGTAAAATCCTCAACGTAGCGCTGCTACGCCTGCGGTTTTACGCTGATCCCCAC
>Ga0136557_1000443_pt1 | contig 31580 bp, 22 predicted proteins | sample AntRauTorckE6832_FD_104796 | JGI IMG/M metagenome (GOLD analysis project Ga0136557, IMG submission 104796) | Saline lake microbial communities from Rauer Islands, Antarctica - Metagenome Torckler E6 #832 | ecosystem: Environmental > Aquatic > Non-marine Saline and Alkaline > Saline | place...
AACTTTTCAAGCGCTTGAACCCCACTGGTTGCCGTAGCAACCAACATGAATTGACCCGAGTCATAAGCGCGCTGAATACGGTTTCGAATAATATTTGAGTCATCGACGATCATTAATTTATACATAGATTTTTTATTGTCCTTAATTACGCAGCAGGCAAGGTGATGACAAAACGAGTCATTTTTCCAAGCTCAGTATTTACATTCAGCTTACCATTGTGCTCTTTGACCAACGCCTTGATAACGTCTAAGCCCACACCGCGACCGCCATCTTCATCGGCATGTTCTTTGGTCGAGAAACCAGAAGCAAACAAGGTTTTGAGCAGATCACCATGAGTCATCTGAGGTGCCTCTTCTTGCGTGAAACGACCATCAGCAATCAACTTATGACGAATGCCCTCATAATCAATACCTTGACCGTCATCTTGCAGTACGATGATTAAGTTTTGACTGTCACGTTGCATCTCTAAATCAATGCTACCGATGGCAGACTTGCCCGCTGACTGACGCGCTTCAGGTGATTCGATACCATGTACCACTGCATTACGTAGCAACTGAATACTGATTTCTTTGATCGGTTGTTTGAGACGTTCAGGGATGTTTATATGTGCTAAATTATGGCCGTTAAGCTGTATTTTCTTGCCTTGTCTAACAGCAATGTCTTTAGCAAAATCTTGGTAATAAGATAGATGCTCGTTATCTGACTCATCGCTCAAATCGATTTCATTACCGCCATCGACATTTATGTTAGTGGTAGCAACGTCTGCTACTTGAGCTTGGACAACACTTGGTTGTGGTACAGTCTTTACTGACATTACAGGTTTTGCATTATTGTTAGCTTTTGGCGCTGCCTGATTGATACGTTCACCTAGCGTTTCAATGGTATTCGATAGGCTCAATAAGTCATCCAAATGCACGGCGAGCGGTAAGAAGTTATTACCCGACAGCTTGCCTTGATTTTGCAGCGCATCAAGCTTATCTTCAGCATCTGATGCGATTTTGGTAAAGCTATGCAGTTTAAGCGCAGATGCCTCACCTTTTAGGCTATGCATTTCACGATAAATCGCTTTTAGCTTCCCTTCTAGCTCAAATTGCGAGCTACCAGGATTTTTCAGGATATTGTTCATCTTATCGATGTGAGCTTTGGTATTATTAATAAACTCATTAATAATTTTTGGATTCACGTTTAAGATGGTCGTCAACATCTCAATCTGCATATCATTTTGCGAGCGTTCTTTTTCTAGGCGCTGCTCTAAATATACTGCATCTGAGACGTCATTGACGTTGACCAAAATACGGGCAATGTCTTTATCTTCATAAACACGTGAAAACTTAAAGTCTAAGAAGCGACTGGTCGTACTCTCCTCTCCAGACGCATTGTGTAACATGACTTTATGCAATGGATTTAAAGAATCAACCAGCTTTTCTTTGACACGTGGGTTGTATAACTGCTCGATAAACTGACGGGTGGTTCTCAAATCTTTGTCTGAGATACGGCCACGCAGTACATCGGCAAAGTTTTCTCCTGCCAATCTATCCTCACCAATAATGCCGTTAAGCGCGCGAGAATGCTGCTGACCAATGTTCAGGTCCTTATCCAACAAGAACAGGCCGGTATTGACCGTTTCCATAATTTCTTGCGTTTCACGACGAGCGGCCAATGCCTCAGCATCTGTATCACGCAGACGACGTACAAAGAAAAATACGAAAATTAGGAAGTAGGCAAAAATAGCGGCAACACCCAATACCTGAATGAGTCGGATAGTACTTGCTTGGCGTTCAGCGTTGATAAACACTTCATCGGTGAGCTGGTCTAACGAATCGTTAATTAGTAGACTCGATGTTTTTGCCTGTTCAACCGCTTGAATCAATTCATCAGATGAATCGACCATGATGTTGTCAGCGTCTTTAAGGTAAGTCTGAATCTTAGGCTCTAAAAGTAACCACTGCTCATTCGCCGCAGCGACTTTGGTTTGAGAGTTATTATTAATCTTCGGTAAGTCATAGCTTTTACCATCGACATCGGTAATTTCACCACCCTGTTCAATGGCAGTGATAGAGCTAGTAATAAGCGCTGTATTTTGCTCCAAACGCTCTAATACTCGTTGTATATGCGGCGAGTTGGTGTCTTCACCGTAACTGCTGTCCAAGTCAAATAAGTCTTTAATTACCGCTTGGGCGCTATTAGCAACTTGGTTGGTTTTATCAATTAAAACTGTATTTCTTTCAAGCAAGCTTGAGGTATAAAAAGTAAACGCTAGCAAGGCGCCAATCAAAGATAAAAATAGTGCAATCGAAATAATCAGACTGCGATAGCGCTTATTATCGACATTGTGTGTGGTTGCCATCTTTATAGTCCCTTAGCTCGATTGCTGATTATTTGAAGTACTTTTGGTCGCAGGCTCAGTCGCACCCAGCCATTTCTCTTCAATCTCTTTAAATGTGCCTTTTGCTTTTAACTTGGTAATGCCTTCATTTACACTCTTGATCAGCTTAGTATTTTCTTTTGCCATCAAAACGACTTGCTGTGCTGAAGGCGCATCCGCTGCTTCATAAGGGACAATCTTAACTTTATGTTCTGGATAACCTTTTATAATGTATTGCAAAACTGGCATATCATATAAGAACACATCAGTATTACCTTGAACTAAGTCCTGATAAGCCAAAAATGCAGTAGATCTTGAAACCAGCTCAACTGAGCTGCCCATCTCTTTTAGAGTGTCTTCTTCTTTAGAACCCTCTAAAGTACCTGTTTTTAGACCTTTGATATCGTTTAAATCTTTGATATCAAACTTTCCTTCCAAATACATAATAGTAGCTGGATTGAAAAAGTAAGGCGTTGATAGACCATATCTAATTGCACGATCATCTTTATAAGAAATACCAGAAATAGCTAAATCACGCTTTCCCGATTCCACACTATCGAACATATCCTGCCATGACTCTTTGTAGAATTCGACTTTAAAGCCTTGCTCTTCCCCAATGGCTCTAATCGAATCGACATCAGTGCCTTGCATGTTGCCATAATCATCTTGAAATGAGAAAGGCGGTAAATCACCAGTCATTGCCACCTTTAATGTCGGTGCTGTAGCAGGAAGTTTACTGACAAAATTGTCTTTATGTTCCGTTACTGTTGCGCCAGCTGCATTAGCGTTGTCTTGGGTAGAAGAATTTCCACACCCAAATAAGCCTACACTCAATATAATCGGTAATGCTCGATATAATAGTTTCATCTCTTATCCTTAAGGCTCAATTTTATTCAAAAAATCAATTTTAAAAACAATTCTGTAAGTTTAAGAAAGGTATAAAAAACACTTAATTACAGAAAATTACCTTAGATAATAATTGAGCAACTCAGCCATTGCAATCACTTTGTTTTATCAAGGCAAACAATTGTTTATATATAACCAGAAATGTATATACAATATACAAAGCAGGTTCGAGATTTTTATCTATAAAGCTAAGCGTACTGAGGCTTGTACCAAAAATAGATATTATTAACAATGAATAAAAAAGTATAAAAAAAAGCATTCAGACGATGAATACGTACTGAATGCTTTTTTACCGATGAATATTAATAAATAGAATTTTTCAGTTAATTAATCTGCATTATCTAAATCCAAATTACGGTCTATCTGCCAAATTAAATAGCAACCAAGACTCATCAGTGCAAACATCGCGATACCGATTTTCAGTACTGGATTGACGGGGAATAAGTTTAATAACAATCCACCAAAGATACCTACTGAGAACATAAGCGAGCCTTGTAGCGCACTGGCCATACCAGCACGGCGCTTTTGAAAAGCAAGCGCAATCGCTGAAGCGTTGGGCTGTGTCAAACCTAAACCTGAGATACAAAAGAAAATACAGACTAAGACCAATGGCAACCAAGCATCGGTCCCAAATACGATACCAAGGGTAAATAGAGCCCCCGCTGAGATGACCTGCATCATCGCACCAAAACGTAAAATACTCAAAATACGGAAGCGATTGGTCAGCCATTGGTTAAGCTGCGTCAATGCCACAAAGCCTGCAGCATTCATACCAAAGAGCCAGCCAAAATGTGTGGCTGACATGCCATAGGTATCCATGATAAGTTCAGAGGCTGAGCTGATATAAACGAACATTGCACCCATCAATAACCCGCCGCCAATCGCCGGATAGTTAAAGGTGGGATCTCTCAGCAAATCCCAATATTGACTGAGTATCTCTTTGGCAGGACGCACAGTGCGGTTTTCTTCGCTAAGGGTCTCAAAAAAGAAAAATTTAGTCAGTAATAAATTTAACGTGCCAAAAGCCGCCAAAAACCAAAAGATAGAATGCCAACTAAAATACTGCAAAAATACTGCGCCAAGTGATGGTGCTAGTATCGGCGCTAAGCCCATTACCAAAATCATGATAGAAAACGCTTTTGCCGTTTGCTTAGCGGTTAGACGGTCTCGAATCGCAGCACGGGTAACCACTGCCCCTACGCAAGCACCGAGCGCTTGCAAGGTACGACCAGCGAATAACACGTATTCATTGTTGGTGGTTGCACAAATAATAGAGGCAATCACATATAAGACCATGCCTATATATAAAGGCTTGACGCGGCCAACGCGGTCACTAAAGGGACCATAAAACAATTGACCAAATACCAATCCGACAAAGTAAGCAGGTACGGAGTTTGCCATAAAGGCAGTCGACACACCAAAGTCATCCGCCATCGATGGTAACGCTGGCAGATACATATCAATAGATAAAGGTCCTACCGCAACGATAAGACCCAGCATCATAATCCATGCGACAGGTAAATCGGCAGAGCGCACGCGGTCAGCAGCAAGCGGTTTATTAGGAAGGGGGGATTTTGGAGCAGACATAGTTAAACCATTTGATCTAGTGATTGTTATTTTATTTTTATCGACGAACCGCTACGCAAGCAGACAGTCTTATATCGCACTGTCTGCCTATATTTCAATAGAGGTCTCACGTTAATAAAACAAACTTTAATCAATAAAACAATGGTTCGTTTGAAATAAGATGAAGTCATTTAAAACAATAAGCTATCTAAACTGTATTAACGGAACTGGCGCTTGCCAAATACAGTACTGGCTTGCTTCGCTTTTCTAAGGGCAAGTTTACGATTGCGACCGAACATCATCTTTAATTGCCAGACTTTTTCTATATATAAAGTAGTCGCAGATTGTTCAAACATGGCATTGATAACGCGTTTACTTGCCAGCACGGCATCTGGTGACCGTTCAGCAAATTCAGCAGCAAGTTGCTGCGCTTGCTCAAGTGGCGTCTCACTGCAATGACTGACCAATCCTAGCTCTTTGCCCTGCTCTGCACTAACGATACGGGCTGTCATTGCCAGCTCTTTTAGGATATCAGCTCGTACCACGCCAAAACCAGATTGCGTCAAGCCCATATCTGGTACTAGTCCCCATTTGGCCTCCATAATAGCCAATTTACAATCAGGATGGCTGATACGAATATCACATGCCAGCGCCAGCTGTAAGCCTGCACCGATACAATATCCTTCAAGTACGGCAATGACAGGTACTGGGACATCGCGCCATACTAAGCACACGCGCTGAAATGAGCTTTGCCAAGGTTTGATCAGCTCCCATAGCGCAAAAACTTGGTTTTTGGGGTGATTTAAGTCGCCCAAGTCAATCCCTGCGCAGAAGGTACCTTCAGCGCCATTTAAAATCACTGCACGTATCGTTTTGTCTTTACTGATGCGACCGGCTACCGCAATCAACTCTTCGACCACTTTAAAACTCATGGCATTTTTTTTCTCAGGTCGATTGATTGTCACGGTTAAAATATCATCAGTCGCGCTAACTTGCAGTGTTTCATATTGGTAGGTGGCGATAGTGTGCATAATCATCCTTAATAATTGAAATAATAGCTTATATATAGAGTGATATTAACAGCCTTGCCTATCTCCTACCTTATCAATAACTGACTGCCACGATATCGTTAGCTCTTAGTATCATAAAACTTTTCCTTAAATCATTTTCCAAGTCATATCGTTCTCACTTAGACGATGGTAATTAAGCTGCGGATAAGCAGACAAATCAAGCGTTTGCAAATTATTCAAAGCGGTTAATAAAGCCTCATAATAAGGCTCTAACATTGCAAACTGTGCAGGCGTGGTATGCTGGATATTTAATAAACACTTATCTTCTAAATCTTGGCTGGCTTGGCGCAGTTGTGGCACGCCCGTATAACGACTGCCGCCCAATATCCGATGAGCGATTTGCGCGAGCATACTGCGATTGTGTGCCTCCCATGCTTGCGTCAATGCTTGTTTTTCCTCATTAATGGTATCAAGCATCATAATGATTAGCTTGGCAGCAAGATCTGGCTTATTGGCTGAGCGCGTCAATGCATCTTGCCAATCTAGAATATCCAAGGTATTAAATAAAGAAGCATTTAAGTTATTATCGTTTTGCAGATACACAGTACTGACTGATAGTTCATCTTTATTATCATCGAGCGTTTGAATAGAACGCGTACCAAATGCCGCCTGCCCTTGTTCTTGAAAACGCAGGTTTTCATAGCGTGGCTGCGTTTCGCGCAGGTTTTCACGTCGATAGTCTTCACGTGGTTGACTATCACGCAGATAGTCATCACGGATTTTTTTCAGTGACAGAGGTCGCTTCACTCTTTTCTCATTGCTCATCTTGATAGGTTTATAACTCTGAACCTGCTCGCTTCGAATCATTTGATAGGTAGGCGGCGCTGCATTTTTAGGCGCAGATGAGGAAGGTTGCAGCATCATATTTGGTACATTAGAACTTTGAGCGTCAATGGTTTTTGACTCTAATACTTGTAAGTCACCTGCTATGCCAAGATTTTGTGGATGCTCATCATTTTCTGCCGTTAATGGTGATGACGACGCATTACGTCCAAGCCATTTTTGTAATACTTGTAGCAGCTGCGGCTGGCTAATAGGCTTACCGACATAATCATTGATACCACTAGCGATTAATTTATCTCGCTCGTCTGCCAACCCATGTGCAGTCAGTGCAATAATGGGAATATGACTATCTGCTGCTTCAATCTTACGGATTTGTCGCGCCGCCTCATGCCCTGACATACGTGGCATTTGAATATCCATAAAGATAAGATCGATCCTATCTTTAGGTTGTGCGTTACCCTTTTCTTCTATCGTTACGTCTTCGATATGTAACGTGCTAACCGCTGATTTACTGACATCATCTCGCGTGACCGCTTTTGAGATTTGAGTTTTTTTCGACAGGCTTTGTTTTTCAGTTTTAGTAGCTTTGATATTTTTCGCTTGTTGTTTACTGATTAGCTCTATCGCATCAAATCCGTTACTGGCCGTAATAACATGAATACCAAGCTCGCTCAGCAGCGCATCAAGCACCAGTAAGTTTGGCAAATGATCGTCAACTGCCAATACGGTAACGCCTTTCCAACGTGGTTCTGCAATACCAGTAGGTACACTACGCTTTTGCGTATCTAGCATGGCATACAACTGTCTCTTGTCTAATGGCTCATACAAGATATTGGCATGGTAACGATTGAGTAGTGCTTGATCAGCGGCAACTTGATAACCAAAGACGGCCAGTTTACCTTGATAATGTAAACGGATTTGCTTAAGCAGCGCCATCATATCGTCTTGGGTATCATCATCAACGATGACCCAGTCCCAATAATTACCACGCTCTTTTAACGATTCAAGCAAACCTGGCAAAGAATTGGCTTGGGTTAGCTTAATAGGCAAATGATGCAGACTAGCTTTCAGTACTTGTATAGACGCGGTATGATTAATCCAAATAAGAACATTAAATTCATCAGTCGCACTTGCCAATGGTGCCAATACAGGCAGCTCAATGGTTTGTCCTGTCGCTGCCTCTACCACATCAACATGGGCTGGCATACGAAACCAAAACGTCGCGCCTTGATTGGAAATATTCTCTTGCATATTGTCATAGAAACCAATATCGCCGCCCATCAGCCGTGTTAATTGTTTAGAGATGACCAGACCCAATCCTGTGCCACCATATTGACGCGTGATGGATGGATCTCCTTGACTAAAGCTTTGAAAGAGCATTTTTTGATCAGACAGCGAGATGCCTTTACCACTGTCTTGCACGCTAATCATCAAATAATTGTCTTGATAGTCATCTAAGCTGACGCGCACCACCACGTCACCGCTATCAGTGAACTTAATCGCATTACCAACAATATTGGTTAGTACTTGTTTGAGGCGCAGCGCATCACCATTGATACGCATTGGCACATCGTTGTAAAACAATACCGCCATGCGCAGACCTTTTTCTGCAGACACTGGCGACAGCATATCGACCACATCATAGATAGTGTCATAAAGATCAAACTCATGGCGATCTAGTACCAACTTGCCCGCTTCGATTTTAGAGAAATCAAGCACATCATTGACCAATGCCAATAAGTGCGCAGACGATTTGCGAATGGTTTGTACATACAAGTCTTGCTCAGGATTGAGCTCACCGTGACGCGCGAGCAAATTAATAAAACCATCAATGCTATTGAGTGGCGTACGCAGCTCATGACTGATATTGGCTAAAAACGCTGATTTGGCTTGGCTGGTTGAGATTGCCGCATCACGCGCATTACGAATAGAGATGTTTTGCATCTCCATCTCATCAAAAGCAAGACGCAAATCATCTTCGGTCTGCTCCGCATGCTCTTTCAGCTCTTGGAAACTGACATATAAACGGCGTAATGTTCTCACCAAGTCTTGTTGTAATAGATTTAGCTCACCATTCGACTCAACGGGGATAGGCTGATAAAGATTATCGACGTGAGTACGCTGTAATTGCAACCGCAGCTCATAAATCGGCGCAATCCAACGTTTTGAATAAATGTTTAAACTTAGTAGTAGAATTAATAATGTAAACAAACCGGTAATTACCAATGCCATAGCGATACGATAGCGCGCAATATAAAGCGGCTCACTATCCATATCGACTAATAACCACAGTGTCTGACCCTCAAATTCACCTAGTATACTGCCGTAAGCGGTACCGATAGGAGTGGATTTTTGCGCTAAAAAACGCTCTGATGGATCGATTGCAGGCCATGCCTCTTCCGTACCATAGCCAACTGTCGCAAGTATGTCGTTGCTCTGATTGACAATAGCGATACGCTGAACATGTTGCTCTGCCCGCATACGCCTGAGTTTATCTTGGATGCCTTCTAACTTTGCAATCGCAGCTTGCGAGACTTTATTATTATTGTCATTAGCATTTTCATTATTATTTTTTGAAGTCTGTATCTTGGCAGCATCTTGCTCTAATAGCTCAGGTATTATCTCTGCAATCGTAGGTGAATAGCGGATAAGCACCGCCTCAGCCAACACTGCTTGCTCTGAATTACTGGCACGCATGGTTTCATAAAACACCAAGATACCCCCCACTGCTGCGAGTAAACAGATGGGCAAAAATACCAATATGACCAGCTGACCATAGGCACTACTGGTATCAAAACGTTTTTTGTAAGCCATACTGCGCACCCTCTCCACTACTGTTTTTGTTACTGGCATTTTAAAATGCTTTTACTGACCGCTTAGGTATCATCTATTAACGACTATATAGCTTATGATTATCTTAACAGGATTCCATTAGCCGCTGTTAGACAATCATCGATAAAGCTATCTGCGTTAAGCGCCATCAAAAACAAGATGATACAATGTCGCAAATTTTTATTTTCCATAATAAATACCTGACAGTCACGATGTATTGACTTATTATTGACGCATTTATAAAAACATGGTTATTTAACGCTTTAATACCATAATCTTATCAAATAATAAAAACGCTGCCGTTACCTCGAAGTATTGCCGAATATATAGCACTTTACTATAGCGTTAAACTACTTTAAAAATAGATACTATTAAGGATACTTTATGTCCGCTACAGCTCAGTCAAACGCCAATTTTATTACTCAAATTACTGACCTTGCTGATTGCGTCGGTCAAACGCCGTTAGTCAAATTGCAGCGCTTACCTGAACAAGAGCAGATTGACAATGGTGCTATCATGCTAGCCAAGCTTGAAGGTAATAATCCTGCTGGTTCTGTCAAAGACCGCCCTGCTTTTAATATGATTTATCAAGCGGAGCTACGCGGTGATATTAAGCCGGGTGACATGTTGATTGAGGCAACCAGTGGCAATACTGGTATTGCATTAGCCATGGTAGCGGCGATGCGTGGCTATCCGATTACCTTGTTTATGCCAAGCAACTCAACCCAAGAGCGTAAAGATGCCATGACGGCTTATGGTGCGACGCTGATTGAGGTAGAAGAAGGGATAGAAGCCGCGCGCGACATGGCATTACAAATGCAAACGGACGGTAAAGGTATTGTCTTAGATCAGTTTAATAACCCTGATAATAAACAGGCGCATTATCTGACTACAGGTCCTGAGCTGTGGGCGCAAACAGGCGGTAAAATTACCCATTTTATCAGCTCTATGGGTACCACAGGCACCATTACCGGCGTGGCACAATATCTAAAAGAACAGAATCCTAACGTCAAAATCATCGGGCTACAGCCTGATGAGGATGCAGCTATCGCTGGTATCCGCCGCTGGCCTGCCGCTTATATGCCAGGGATTTTTGATGCCGAATTAGTCGATGAGATTATGGATATCGATCAGCGCGTCGCTGAGGTTTATATGCGTAAGCTTGCTAAAACCGAAGGGATTTTTGCGGGCGTCTCATCAGGTGCAGCAGCATGGGCAGCCACACAAGTTGCTAAGGCAAATCCTGATGCCGTCATTGCCTTTATCGTCTGTGACCGTGGTGATCGTTATTTATCGACCGGCTTATATAATGTTGATGATAGCTTAGATAATGTAAACTAAGATAATTTATAAATCGCTGACAATGCCGTTTATACGGTCAGTGCGTTTAATGCAGTGTAGTAAGACAATAATCAGGTAGAAACCTCTATGTCACAAGCTTTTTCGTCTGACCCTATTTTGGTTTTTGATATTGAAACGGTTGCAGATACCGATGCTGCCCGCCGTATCTATCCGCAATTGGCTAAGCTCAATGATGCAGATACACTCAGTGCGTTAACTGCCATCCGTATACAAGAAGCCGGGCATGATTTCATGCGTTTGCCATTACAGCGCATTGTCTGTATCTCTGCTCTATATATTAAGGATGGTACTTTTTCATTATTTTCCCTTACTGCAGACAAATTTAGCGAAGAAGAGATTCTTGCCAAGTTTTTTCGCGCCTTTAATGATATTGCAAAACTGCCTAAACTGATTAGCTGGAATGGTTCAGGTTTTGACATTCCTGTACTTATTTATCGTGCCATGCAATATGATTTGGCAGCGCCTTGGTTATTTGAAGAAGGTGAGCGTATCAAAAACATGCGTTTTGATAACTATGTCAATCGCTTCCATACGCGCCATATTGACTTGATGGATCGATTTAGCCAATACGGTGCCAGCCGCCGCGAGGCTATGGATGTCGTTGCTAGCTTATATGGCTTGCCCGGTAAGACAGATGTTGATGGCAGTATGGTCGGCGAGCTTGTCAGCAATAATGACTGGCAAACGCTGTCAATATATTGCGAGTCTGATGTGATGAATACTTGGTTAATATACCTGCGTTGGCTGCGCCTGACCGGTCAGCTATCCTTACCAGATTTTGCCGTTTGGCAGCAGCAAAGCCGTGATTATTTAACCAAATTTACCCAAGTAGATGGCACGCCACGTCATCAGGCGTTTTTGAATGACTGGCTTATCAGCTAGCAATTTTAGCCAGTTGATATATTGATGAACGATACATGTAAGCGGTGATTATAGTTTTATAATCACCGCTTTTTTACTTTGTGAGCGCCTAATACCTTAGTCGCTTTATATGTTAAAATTGCTATTATTTTTAACACCTTCATTTTATAGGCAGGTTTATGCAACCCACCGATTCAAAGACGCTTACCAACGTAGATGCAACCGAACAGGCAAATGAGACGCAAACCATTACGATTCCGCCTAATAAGAAAAAATCCAAGCCATCATCAAAGACGCGTCGTCGACTAAAAGATGCTGAGCCACTCCCCTTTACTATCGATGGCTTGTCACATGATGGGCGCGGCGTTGCGGTATACGGTAATGGCTTTGGTGAAACTGACGGTCATATCACAGACAAGCATGGCAAAAAAATCTTTGTCAGCTTTGCCCTGCCTGGTGAAAGTGCGTTGGTCAAGATTACCAATAGCCGCACGAGCTTTGAAGAAGGCGATGCGGTGAGCATCACTGCCAATCCAAACCCTGAGCGCGTGGTACCGCCCTGCCCGCATTTTGGTGTTTGCGGTGGCTGTAATTTGCAGCATTGGCAGCCAGATGCACAAATTACATTTAAGCAATCTGTCCTTGCTGAGATGTTGATCCATCAAGCCAATGTGGCACCTGATCACTGGCTTGAGCCGGTAGTCGGTGATCGCCTTGGCTATCGTACCAAAGCCCGACTGGGCGTACGTTATGTGGTCAAAAAAGAAACGGCTCTGGTCGGCTTTCGCGAGCGTTCTAGTAATTTCTTAGCAGAGTTAAATGAGTGTCATATCTTAGATCCGCGTATTGGCTTTGAGATTGAAAACTTAAAAGCCCTTATTAGTACTTTAGATAGCCGTGACAAGATTGCTCAGCTTGAGTTGGCAATGGGCGAGCATTTACCAGAGCTGCCTGATGGCGATCAGCCAGTCGCGCTAATTGTGCGTAATCTTGAACCGTTATCAGATGGCGATATTGATAAGCTAAAAGTATTTTTTGCAGCACGTCATTGGCAGCTATATCTACAATCAAAGGGGGCGGATAGTATCCAACGTGTTGCCTTGAGGGATACAGATGATTTAAGCGAACAGTTTGGACGTTTGTATTATCAATTACCAGAGTATGATTTGACGTTTGAATTTATTCCTACCGATTTTACCCAAGTTAATCTGTCGGTGAATCGTCAGATGACCAAGCTTGCTTGTGACTTGCTTGATTTAAAAGCAGGTGAACGCGTTCTAGATTTATTTAGCGGTTTAGGCAATTTTAGCCTGCCTCTCGCGCGTTTGGTTGGTGAAACCGGCTCGGTCGTTGGTGTTGAAGGCAGTGAAGCTATGACTGCACGCGCCGCTGATAACGCGCGCCGTAATGGCATTAATAACACTGAGTTTTATAGCCAAGATTTGACGCATGACTGTACAGACAAACCGTGGGCTAACCAAGGGTTTGATGCGCTGCTTATCGATCCACCGCGTTCTGGCGCGTGGGAGATTATGCAATATTTGCCTAAGTTTAACGCCGAGCGGATTGTCTATGTCTCCTGTAATCCTGCTACACTTGCTCGCGATACCAAAGCATTGCTTGAACAAGGTTATCGTTTGACTCACGCTGGCGTCATGGATATGTTTTGTCATACTGGTCACGTTGAGTCCATCGCGCGCTTTGAAAAAATATCTGCTTAAACCGTATGTAATGGCAGAGTGTAGTATTAACCTATGATTTTTAGAGGCGTTAATCGCTGCAATTTAAGAATGATATCTGCGTTACTCGCATATGCGGCTAACGCTATCATTACAGAGCCTTGCTTGATTTGTCATCGCAACATGCGATAATAATAGTCACTGTTTTTATTATTTATAAAACATAGTGAGTCTAAGCGCTCATAATTCTATGCAAGATCCCTATAATTGATTTTATAGCTGCTAAAAAATGGATTTTTTAGCGGCTGTATTGATTTATAAATGACCATTTATCGATAGCAAGCTCATGTTTAGCTCTAGCATTGTAGATGGCGTTATTATCAAGTCAAAATAGCTAAGAGGAGTGGGCAATGGTAAAAATTCGTGAAGGATTACCGCTGGTAGATGGACAAACCACGCAAGCCGACAGTGCAACTTTGGCAGCGCAACTGGTCGCGAGTCAACGCTCGCACCAGTCTGCCAATAGCTATGCTCAAATCCCACTAGATATCAAGTATCAACTTGCCACTCATAAACTCCATACTACCTTTGATCGCTCTGTTAATTACGCCTACTACAGTCATGACTCAAATCTTGAAAATGACTATTTAAGGGATAAAATCCTTGATGAATCCGAGGCGTTTTCACAGCAAGAGCTTGAAGCGTTAGATTTAAATCAAATCAATATTGATGTACCTACTTGGCTTGATAATGTTGCAAAGCGTATTGGGCAAGATTCAGTACCCAATCTTAGCGCTGCCTGTGTATTCGTCCGTAATCACATGAATACCAGTGAATCGGAGCGTTCGGGCGCTTACGTGACTGGTATCGGCATGACTGATATCTTAACTTACCTTTATCAAGATGAAGATGCCCTTGTCGCTGCCATGCTCTATCGCAGTGCGCGCAAATCGATTATTAGTCTTAGCGAAATCGAAAAAAAGTTTGGCACCGATATCTCAACCTTGGTTAAAGATACCTTAGCGATGGGACAACTGTCTGAGATTATCGAAAGCAATAAGCGCTTAGAAGATCACTTCGTAAATAATCAGCGGGATCAATTATCGAATATTTATAGCATGCTGATCTCAGTGACAAACGATGTCCGAGTAGTACTGATTAAGCTTGCTGAACGCACTTTTGCTATGCGCGAGCTGACCTTTTCCAATGAAATTCGGCAAGCTCGCGTGGCGCGTGAAGTCATGACTATTTATGCGCCATTGGCACATCGCTTGGGTATTGCCCAGCTGAAATGGGAGCTTGAAGATTTAGCCTTTCGCTACCTTGCCCCTGATCGTTATAAAGAAATTGCCAAACTATTATCAGAAAAGCGTAGCGAGCGTGAGTCTTATATCCAGCGTGTACAAGATAGACTGAACGAGTCTTTAGCAGAATCTGGTATTGAAGGCGAAGTTTCAGGACGCGTGAAGCACATTTATTCTATTTATCGAAAAATGAAGCTTAAAGGATTGTCTTTTGATCAGCTGTACGATATCCGTGCGCTGCGAGTATTGGTCACCACTCCTTCAGACTGTTACCACGTGCTAGGATTGGTACACGGGTTATGGCGTTATATTCCTGAGCAATTTGACGATTATATTACCAATCCAAAATCTAACGGTTATCGCTCACTCCATACTGCGGTCATCGCTGAAAACAAATCGCTTGAAGTACAGATTCGTACTCAAGAGATGCATTTTGAAGCTGAGCTTGGCATGTGTGCCCATGTCAACTACAAAGAAGGGCTCAAAAATAAAAAGGACAATTACCTTAATCAGCGAATCAGTTCTTTACGTCAATTGCTGTCTATCAATAATCAGCCGCGCTCATCTTTATCAACCGGTGATGAATTAGAGGAAGTTGAATATGATGAAGAAGAGCAATTGGTTGATTTTGATGAACTCGAACGTATTTACATATTTAGTCGTGATGGCGATATTACGGAGTTGCCAAAAGGCGCGACTGTGCTGGATTTTGCCTATTATGTTCATACGCAGGTCGGTAACCGCGCCCAAGCAGCGCGGGTCAATCAGCGTTATGTACCACTAACTTATCAGCTCAAAACGGGCGAGCAAGTTGAGATTATCACCAAATCTTCACGTGAGCCCAATCGCGACTGGCTAGTGGCTTCACTAGGCTATATTCATACCAATCGTGCCCGCTCAAAACTGCGTCAATGGTTTAACAAACAAGATCGCGATAAGAATATCGAAATCGGGCGTCAGATGCTCAGTAAAGAGCTTGAACGTCTATCGGTACATCCGAACAGCATCGATTTAAACGATTATACGCAACATTTTAATGTCAACAATACCGACGATATTGTGGTTGGTTTGGTGACGGGAGAAATTGGTCTAAATCAGCTTACCAGTCATATCTCTCGTCAGCTGCATTTAGAGCCTGAAAGATCTGAAGAAGATTTTGCTCCTATTATCGATAAAAGAGATTCAGGTAAGCTCGATGCTTACAAAATCCAAATCGATGGCTTGGATAATATTGAAGTTGGCTTGGCAGGCTGCTGTCACCCTGTGCACGGTGAGCCTATCGCGGGCTACATTACTTTATCGCGTGGTGTCAGTGTCCACAATCGTGGTTGCCCTGAATATCTGCGCCTGATTGAACGTGATCCTGAACGCGAAATCAAGGCAGCTTGGAAGATTAAATCTGGTCGCTATCAGCCGGTTGATATTCATATAGAGGCCTATGATAGGCGGGGTTTATTACGCGATTTAACCCAAATTATTGATAAAGAAAACGTCAATATTCGTCAAGTTCAAACTCTGAGCAATGATGATAATATTGCCTTTTTAAAGTTTCATATTGAAGTGTCGGGGCTGGCACATTTATCCAAGTTACTTGCTAAGCTTGAACAGCAGCATGGTATCTTACATGCTCGCCGCGCTGTTGCCTGATAATACCTTTAATTCTTAATAGAGATTTTATAAAATATTATGCCTGAGTTACCAGAAGTAGAAACGACAAAAACCAGTCTGACGCCTTTATTAGGACAAAAAGTCACCAACGTACAAGTCTTTCAACCAAAGCTGCGTTGGTCGATGCCTGATAATTTAGCAGATTTGATTGATTATACATTGGACAGCGTTGAGCGACGGGCAAAGTATTTAATCCTCAATTTTATACCGCTAGCTGATGATGGCATTTCATCTTCTGTTGAACCTAGGAATTTACAGCCGAGACAGCTTTTGGTTCATCTTGGGATGTCAGGTAGCTTGCAACAACACAGTCACGCAAGCCATAAGCGCAAACATGATCATTTGGTTATGAGTTTTATCGGCGCTGACGATACTCAAACTCAGCTACATTATTATGACCCCAGACGCTTCGGCTCTATCTTATGGCTTGAGGATTACGGGGATAAACTACTAAACCATTTAGGACCTGAGCCATTATCAGATGCGTTCACAGCAGAGTATTTGTATTATCTTATCCAACGTAGTGAACAATCCATCCAGACTCAAAACAGCAAATCGTTTAAAAAGCAGCCTATCAAACGAGCCATCAAGTCAGTTATTATGGAGCAGCAAGCTGTGGTCGGCGTTGGTAATATCTATGCCACTGAGAGCTTATACCTCTCAGGCATCCATCCTGCTACTCCAGCGAATAAGATATCATATGACCAAATAGTAATTTTAGTCGCCCATATCAAAACGATTTTACAGAAAGCTATCAAGCTAGGTGGTTCAACACTACGTGATTTTACGGTTGCTGATGGTCAAACAGGTTATTTCCAGCAGACCTTGAATGTCTATGGTAGACAAGGTGAAACTTGTCCGCACTGTGATTCAGTTTTAGAGAATATCAAGCTCAATGGACGTGCCAGTGTCTACTGCCCTGCTTGTCAGCCAATTAATTAGATTCTAGATTTTCCAATATTAATTTTTTTTCAATATTTACTTAAATAGACCAGTTCGGCGCTCTTTAACTACTGGTCATTAAAATAGAGCAATTCATAAACATATCCTTATATGCTGCGCATTTTTGTTGCTTATTAGCCTATATATTGCTTTAATAGTGCTAGCACTTACATAAATAGTGCAAACCATTTATTTGACCGTAATATATACGCTATCTGTCGTTGCCGCAATATTTCTATTTCTATGGAAAAATAGCAGCAGCTATTTACCATACTACTTATGAGTTTTAGGACATCATTATGATTGCTCAGGCTAACACCAAACGCACCGTAAAATATACGCTATCAACTATATTGATAAGTGCCAGCTTAGCTTTTGCAAGTATGCAGCCCGCTTTAGCAGCGATAGAGATTGATGAAACAGATTTTGGTCCCTCTTATGAGACCATGGCTGTAGATACCGTTGTCGGCAAGCCATTACAGTTGATAGCAGCTGTCGCAGGTACAGCCGCTTACATCGTCAGTTTGCCCTTCTCTTTGATCGGCGGTAATGCTGACCAAGCACAGCAGAAGCTCTTTGTTGAACCATGGAATGCCATGAGTCGCTGCTTAGGCTGTACGGTTGCTGAAGACAACTATTACAAATCGCAAATCGTTGATAATAACGTTGTGCGTATCGTCGTTGATCAACCATCAGAGATTATTATTAATACCAATGACTATGTTGTCGTTAGACCCTAAACATAACTACCATTAAGTAATTATAAGAAATCCAATAAAAAGAGGCTAACATGACGTTAGCCTTTTTTATTTTTTAATCTGAAGGTCAGTAAAATGTGTTTACTTATTAATATTGCCAAGCTTGGCGCTAATTTCACGAAGCAATTGCACTTCTTCTGATGGCTCTTCTATCGCTTCTTCTACCTCATCTGCACGGCGCAATCTATTGACCATTTTTACCATCATAAAAATAATAAACGCCAAGATTAGAAAGTTAATCAGTACGGTAATGAAACTACCATAAGCCAATACAGGAATACCAGCAGCTTTGAGGGCATCATAGTTTCTTGCCACGCCTTCGGGCGCATCACCCAGTATCAAAAACATATTCTTGAAATTAATTTCGCCGCCGACGATAAAAGCAACAATGGGCATGATCACGTCCTCTACTAAAGACGTTGTGATTGTAGCGAATGCTCCACCGATGATCACACCAACGGCCAGATCCATCACATTACCTTTTAAAGCAAATTCTTTAAACTCAGATACCATACTCATGTTTTATCTCCTCAAAAATCTTATTGATCATAAGATAAGCGTGTAAATGATGCATCCAACTTGGGATTTTAATAATAACCGTAAGATTACTCGTTTTTTTTAGTAAGTGACATTCGACTATTGTCTTTCTATTCTATGTAAAATGCAACATAGAACAGTGGTATACCAACTATTCTATGTTGCTCACTAGATATCTTTAATGCGAAACCAAATAATGGATAACCACTATTTATTGTTCAATATTACGCACCTTTCTTACGACCATAACGTTTACGCTCACTTTCAGTCAAGTAGCGTTTACGAATACGTATCGCTTTTGGCGTTACTTCTACCAATTCATCATCTTGGATGAATTCAAGTGCTTGCTCAAGCGTAAACTTAACCGCTGGAGTCAGTGTCAATGCTTCATCAGTACCACTAGCACGAACATTGGTTAACTGCTTACCAGTCGTCGGGTTAACTGCCATGTCATCATTACGTGAGTTAAGACCAATAATCATACCTTCGTAAACTTCAAGCTGCGGCTCAGCAAATAATTTACCGCGTTTTTGTAGGTTAAATAAAGCAAAACCTAAGCAAACACCTTTTGCCATAGAAACCAAGACACCGTTTGAGCGAGCACCCACCTCACCAACTTTCTGTGGACCATAATGTGAAAAGCTTGACGTCATGATACCGGTACCTGAAGTCAGGGTTAAGAACTCAGAGCGGAAACCAATCAAACCACGGGCAGGCATTGTCGCTTCAATACGCATACGACCTTTACCATCAAGCTCCATATTGGTCATCTCGCCTTTACGCAAGCCAACCTGCTCCATGATAGGACCTTGATGCGCATCTTCGATATCGAAGACAACATTTTCATACGGCTCTTGTAGCTTACCATCAACTTCTTTGACGATAACTTCTGGACCTGAAACGCCCATCTCGAAACCTTCACGGCGCATGTTTTCGATCAATACAGATAAATGCAGTTCACCACGACCTGATACTTTAAATTTATCAGGAGATTCTGTATCTTCTACACGTAATGCTACGTTATGAATCAATTCACGCTCAAGACGCTCACGAATATTACGTGAGGTCACAAACTTACCATCACGACCAGCAAAAGGTGAGTTATTTACTTGGAAGTTCATAGAAACGGTAGGTTCATCAACCGTTAATGCTGGTAATGCTTCGACAGCACTAGGATCACAAATCGTATCTGAGATATTAAGCGAATCAATACCAGTAATACAAACGATGTCACCAGCTTGTGCATCTTCAACATCAATACGGTCAAGACCATGATAGCCCATAATTTTCAAAATACGGCCATTACGGGTATTGCCATTTTTATCAATGACAGTTACTTGTGTATTGGTTTTTACTTTACCACGCTGAATACGACCAATACCGATAACACCAACGAAACTATTGTAGTCAAGACTTGAGATTTGCATACGGAAAGGTGCATCTGCATCAACCTGTGGAGCCTGTACAACATCAACGATAGTTTTGAACAATGGCGTCATGTCATCAGCTAAATCATCAGCTTCTAAACCTGCAATACCATTCAATGCTGAGGCATATACTACTGGGAAATCTAACTGCTCATCAGTCGCCCCAAGGTTATCGAACAAATCAAAAATTTGATCCATTACCCAATCAGGACGTGAACCAGGACGGTCAATTTTGTTGATAACAACAATAGGCTTTAGACCTTGCTCGAACGCTTTTTGCGTTACGAAACGAGTTTGTGGCATTGGACCATCAACAGCATCAACCACTAGAAGTACGCAGTCAACCATAGACATTACACGTTCAACTTCACCACCGAAATCGGCGTGACCTGGGGTATCCACAATATTAATACGATACTCAGTACCGTCAGTGTTATCTGTCCAACGAATGGCTGTATTTTTCGCCAAAATAGTAATACCACGTTCTTGCTCAATATCACCTGAATCCATTGCACGCTCAGCAATATTTGCACGGTCGCCAAAAGTACCAGACTGATGTAATAGCTTATCAACCAAAGTTGTTTTACCGTGATCAACGTGGGCAATAATTGCAATGTTACGCAGGTGTTTGATATCGTTCGCCATATAAAATGCTCGTTTCGTCTTAAAAAAATGCAGTAGCAGTAAGCACCGCTGGATAAACTTTTGCCATTAACCAGATAAGTAGTATTACGCTATGATTAAGTAACCATACAATAGGTACAGCTAGATAATTAATAGAAGTAAAACAAAGACTTATGGTGATGAATCCATCGTACAGATAGCTATGCTAATGTACACTTTGTCAATTTACAAAGTGTTTGGGTGGCTAGTATAGCATTATTAAATCATAAATTTATGTAATAACTTACTTTTCTCGATACATAAATAAAAAAAAGCCACCCATTGGATGACTTTTTTTGTAACTAATTAGCTTATTACATAATTAGTAGCTAGTACTTATTGAACAACCATATCTTTAGTTTGTTCAACAGTCATTGTTTTGTCACCAGTGATGATGGCATAAACACGACGGTTCATAGCACGACCTTCTTCAGTGTTGTTGTCAGCGATTGGTTGATCATAACCATAACCAACAGTTGATAGACGGTTTGGAGCAATACCAAATTCGTTAGTCAACATAGATTTCACAGCAACAGCACGGGCTTCAGACAGACGTTGGTTATAACGTGCTGATGGACCAGTTTTAGAAGCATGACCTTCAACACGAGCGGTAGAGTTAGGATACTCGCGCATCTTCTCTGCTACTTTAGCGATTTCAGGTTTGTACTGAGTTTTGATAGCTGATTTATCGTTATCAAAGAATACACGTAGTTCCATTTTCAATTCATCAGTAATATCTACTGGTACTGGGCAACCGCGCTCATCTACAACAACATTCATTGGAGTGCCTGGGCAAGCATCGATGCTATCAGGTACGCCATCGCCGTCTGAATCAAGATCAGATTCAACAACAACGATTGGTGGAGTCTGAACATTAGGCTCTTGCATCGGTGGAACAGCTACTGCTGGTGCTAAGTGACCACCTAGTACTACTTCTAGACCGGCCAAAGCCATGCCTTCCCACCAGTTTTCATCAAAGTTATGAATCGCACGAGCTTCACCACGTAGGCTTAAAGCATCGTTGATACGGTACATAGCACCTAAACCTAGGTTACCGATAGTATCTTTAGAACCAGTTACAAAAGCACCTGATGCATCTTCAACTTCAATCTTAGAACGACCAGCACCGACCAATACATATGGCTTTAATGCGTTATCAGTATAACCAGTAAATTCTTCAGTACCGATCAAGAAGTTACCAGAAATCATTTCTTGCTCAGCATCTAAAGATGGGTTGCCAAGACGTGAAATTGCATCAGTGTTTGATACACCGTATTCTACTTGGAACTGAGTAGAAGGAGTCAGTTCAACACCTAGTGCAGCACCAGTATAAAGACCATTTTCTTTATAAAAGCTATCACCGTTAGCTGCGCCCATAGTCGAAAGCTGCTCTTCATCAGCACCTTCGCTATAATGATAACCAAGTAGTAATGGGCTGATAGTTACGCCAGCGTTAGCTGCTAGTGGGGCTGCTGTGATGGCAAACAAAGCCAAAGCAATTTTATTTAATTTCATGAAACTTCCTCCAAAGGATAATTTTAGTAGTGCATTAAGCAAAACTATTGCTCAAAAACAAACATCATTTACGAACTTAAAATTACAAAGCAAAACCAATTAAGACGTAGCTTAGCGATTATCAATTCAGTTTACAACTTTTTTCGTAAACCAGCTACACATTATTACACGATAATGTCATAACTAAAACACATTAGCCCGCTTAACTTACTGAGAGCTAACACACTTTACACTCTTTATCTTTTGTATGTTAGGTCGCAATAGATGATGAAACGATTCCTACCTATTGTTGCAACTCATTTTAATACAAGTAGTTAATTTTCTCTATTATTAAAAGCCTCTATTCACGAATTGAAACATTCTTTGACAGTAGACATATATTTGGTTTATATTTACAATTATAGAAACAAACAATATTTTACTTATTCCGTTTAATAGTTTTTTTGCTATTCACTATATTAATAATGCAACTTGATAAAACAAATAGTGACACGAACAACAAATTTAAAAACACAATGAACATTTGAAACCATCTTAGCTATCCCTTTTATACAGGTAGCAGGTCCATTATGGCTATATCATATATAATATTTTCAATATACTCGAAGGGTCTTAGACGGCATAATGAGCATGGGTTTAATTTAGTAGAATTAATTGTAACCATTGCTATCTTAGCTATTATATTAACGATTGCCACACCTTATATTTTGACTCAGTTGGCAAGTATGGAAGCCAGACGTATTGCAAGCCAAATAGACACTACCTTGACTTTAGCAAAAGCTGAGAGTCATATTAGAAGACAAGATTTACTGGTTTGCTTATCTAATGGGGGTGGTCTTTGCCATAGAGACAGCTTTAAAAAGTTATTATTATTCTCGGATAAAAATAATAATAACAATTTTGATGTTGGTATTGATGATTTGTTAGAAGACCAAGCGCTGAACCCAAAATACAGTACTTTATATTTACGGGTCGGTAATAACCGTCACTACACTAAATTTTGGGGCGATAGCGGCAGTCCTCGTGGGCATTTCGGACATATTAAATACTGTCCAACCTCAACCTATAATCACACCATGTACCAAATCTCTTTTAATCAGACAGGCGGTATTACCTACAAACCTAACGAAAACCATCCGACCGGATGTGGTACATAATGATATATCAATATAAGCTAAGAATAAACTGTCGTAGCTATCGGTGCATCGCTGTTTTCATCATAATAACCGCCTGCTCTATCCCCACAAATAGCGCATCTGCTATCAAAGCATGACCAATATTTAGCTCATATATACCGTCAATTTGGGCAATCGCATGAACATTATCACGTGTTAGACCGTGACCAGCATTGACCAACAGTTTACTATCAGCTCGTTTAGCGGTAATCACTGCATTTTTAATACGTTCAAGCTCTACATTTACCCTATCTGTTTTACCTGCCAGACCTGCTTCAGCATAAGAACCTGTGTGTAATTCGATTGCGTCAGCGCTACAATTAACTGCTGCCTCGATCTGCTTATCTTCTGGATCAATAAACAAAGAGACTTTGATACCTGCTGCTTGTAACTGACTGACATAATCTGTCAATGAAGCTAGCTGCCCTGCCACATCAAGCCCCCCTTCTGTAGTCAGTTCAGCCCGTTTTTCCGGCACTAGGCATACCCAATATGGTTTGACTTGACAGGCTATTTCTAGCATCTCAGTCGTTGCTGCCATCTCTAGATTCATTCTCGTAGTCAGCTGCCCTGCCATCTCATATACATCGGCATCTTGAATATGACGGCGATCTTCACGTAAATGAATAGTGATACCGTCAGCACCTGCTTTCTCACACAAAAGAGCTGCAGCTAGTGGGCTTGGATAGCTCACACCGCGTGCTTGACGTAAGGTTGCCACATGGTCAACGTTGACACCTAAGAGTGGTTTTTTTGAAGTATTTTGTGGATTTTGCTCTAATGTAGTAGTCGGCAAAATCTGCGCTGTATCCGTCATAAAAAATCCTTTTATTAATAGTTAGATTATTTACTAAAAATAGCTTATTGATGATAAGTAGTTGTGAACATATTCTATTGTTAAGTACGCTTTATAGTTGATAACGCTGTTGCTGCTGCCAAAGTAGACGACTTTGCAGCGGTTGATAATCGAGCATATGATCAATCAACTGCCGATGTAAACGCGACCATGCGTTCAGCGTACTAACGGACAACCCTTGCTCTACCATTATCAAAATATCATTCCCTTTAAAAACCGCATGACCAACCATACTTTCGCCATCTTCTGTATTCAAAGTCGGCACTAAGCCAATATCGGGTAAGAATCGGTAAACCTGTTCAGGCTCAATAGGGTTTTCAAGGCTGTCTTGATGTAACGTCAGTGAAAATCCCAACTCATCAAATAGATAGCTCTCAAACTGGCGCAAGCACAGACGTAGCTCGTCAGCGGTTAGGGGGTTTTTGAGCGCATCTAGGCTATTTTGATAATGTTGCCATAATATGGGCATAGGATCTTCAGTAGGCAACAATCGCCACAATATCTCGTTCAAATACAAGGCTGCATATTGATGCTGACCTGTAATGCTTTCTTGATGTCGTATATCTACATTTGCGGCATTATCATCTTGGACAGCTTGTGTATGGACCGAACTAAAAGAGGCTATATTGATTTGACTGAATGTTTTGAGATCACGTTTGCCAGTAGCAAAGAGTTGTAAAGGCATAAATAGTGGCGCGCCTTTTTTACCAATACCATGTATCACCCCGTGTTGCTGAGAAAATAAATAATATAAGGCGCGCTTTTCTTGATAAGAGCGCTGATGTAATAAATAACCGATTAACGCTTCGTTACGCATGATTATTACCTCAGCTATAGTTCACTCAATATAAAAGAGAGTCGCTATTAATATTTTTAATAGCCTAAACTGGTCAAGGCTCGCTCGTCATCCGACCAACCGCGCTTAACTTTTACCCACAGCGTTAACATGATTTTCTTATCAAACAGCTGCTCCATATCTTTACGAGCATCCATACCAACTTGTTTGATACGTTGCCCTTTGTCACCAATCACAATCGCTTTTTGCCCGCTACGCTCGACATAAATAGTGGCATCGATAAAGGTACAGGCTTTACGTGGACGACCAGTTTTTGGGTCAGTATGAGCCGCTTCATCTTTAAAGCCGTCAATTTGTACCGTTAAATCGTAAGGTACTTCATCACCGGCACTGCGCATGATTTTTTCACGAATAATTTCACTGGCTAAGAAACGTTCTGAGCGATCGGTGATTTGTTCTGTATCATAAATTGGCGCTGCGACTGGCAAATGTGATGCGATCACTTCTTGCAGACGATCTAAGTTTTGATTCTTTAATGCAGAAACTGGGACGATATCAGCAAAATCAAAGCTGTCGTTAAAGGTTTCCATTAACGGTAAAACGCTGCCTTTATCTTTTAAGGTATCGGCTTTATTAATCACTAAAACCACATTTAAATTGGTATCACCAAGCTTCTGTAGAACCAGTAAATCATCGTCACGCCATTGATCAGAATCAACGACAAACAATACTAAGTCAACATCTACCAATGCAGAGACGGCCGCTTTATTCATGCGTTCATTGATAGCACGTACTTCGTTGCGGTGAATGCCGGGGGTATCAACAAATACTGCCTGCATCTCATCATTAGACAAGATACCGTGGATACGATGACGCGTCGTTTGTGGTTTACGTGAGGTGATGGACAGCTTTTGACCCAATAAATGGTTCATCAGCGTTGATTTGCCGACATTTGGACGACCAACAATGGCGACATAGCCGGTTTTGAAACCTTCAGCAGCAAGCGCGCCATTATTTGGTGAAAAGAAATCTTCGATTGCTGAATCACTATCTACTGCATTGCTTTCTGTTTCGTTGATTTCTACTTCACTCACTTCTACTGCATTGTTTGTACTTGTATTTAGGTCAGTATTTTCGGTCATATTTGTGGCATTATCTTCATTATTTAATGGCAAGTCAGTATGATTGCTCATAGGGTAATCCTGTGGGGTTTGTCATCAGTTAAACTGCTGTATGCGCATATGACATAAATAGCAGCACTGTTATCAAGTTAAGAATATTTGATGTTGCAATACTAATTCGTTAAAGAATGAGTATTTTTGAAATATAGAAATGATAGTGTTGAAGGCATTACTATCAAGTCATCAATATAAAATCAGGGTAATATTACAAAAGCCATTAGCTGCGTTTTTTGGGCACACTAGGCAGCTTATGAAGTTGGTTAATCATCAATTCAGCCGCTTTTTGCTCAGCAATACGGCGGCTTTCACCAGATTCGGTAATATCAGGACAGTTAAGAATGTTTACCTGACAGCGTACCACAAATATTTGATGCGGGGCATTACCACGTGTTTCCATCAACTCATAGTGTGGTAAGTCAAATTGCTTCGACTGCAACCATTCTTGTAGACGGCTCTTGGCATCTTTTAGGGCTTTTTGATCATTGACATTATCAATCAAATCACCGTACCAAGACAATACACATTCTCGCGTGATATTCATATCTTGACTGTCTAGATAAATAGCACCAATCAAGGATTCGACGGCGTCCGCCAATATAGAAGCACGATTGCGTCCGCCACCTTTACGCTCACCCACACCCAATATTAGCTGATTAGACAGCTCTAGATTTTGAGCGATAATGACCAAGGATTCTTGCCTCACGAGCGTCGCTCGCATACGGGTCAGACGACCTTCGTTTTGGGTTGGATAACGATGATATAACGCCTCACCGACTATCATACCTAGCAATGCATCACCCAAAAACTCTAAGCGTTCATAGTTCTTTTTACTATCAAACGAGCGATGCGTGAGTGCCAGCTTAGGTAGACTTAAATCATTAAACACATAACCCAACTTGCGCGTTAATACTGCTAAGCGTTGAATAAATTCTGAGCTAATAACAAGCGTGTCATCAGACAGGCTATTTTTTGGTGGATTAGGAACCGCCTGAGGATACTGCGAAGTTGGTTTCATGCGTGGCTTATGATTATCCCTTTTGTTGTACTATTTAAAGTCATTAAATAGTAACGTTTAAAAATATTAAATACAAAAAACCAGCTCATAAAGAACTGTTTTCTAAAGTACTGGATTGTTAGATCGTTGCTGCTCGTATTTTAAAAAATCCGATCACTCTGCTATTGTAGGATCAATATCGCCTTCAAAGCGATTCACAATATCAATATTTCCAAAGAGCGTATTGGTTTTTTCATATTTTTTATAGATAGCCAACTGACCTGTTTTTTTATCTTTAAAGGTAAATACATCCTCTGCTTTGGTATCGTAATCAGCATTGATAGACAACTGCTTATCAACACGCTCGACGAATTGCTTGGCAGTCTCTTTCTTATTATTAGACTCTTGAAGCTGCGCACTCAAGGTTTTAGTCAGTTGATAATCGCCAATTTGTGCTGGCACAATGGCAACAATCAATTTAACAGCAACACCCAAGGCGATGATAATAAAAACGATACTCGTGACACTAGCACCGCGCTGTGTAGATAAGCCAGATAACTGTTGCACCATAATACCTCTCAACGAAAAATAGCTATATTTGTAATGTATCTAGCTTAGAAAACACTATTTCTTAGTGGATGTTTATAAGCTAAATATCATTGCATTGAATGGCCATAATATTAGCACAAAACGTTTGTCGCTAAATATATCTATAGAATATTGATGTCATTAATCGATAGAACCATTACGTTTAAAAGTAGGTAGCTGTAGACCTGGCGGCTTATGCATCCAAATATATACTGCTTTTCCTGCTAAATTATCATCAGGAACAAAGCCCCAAAAGCGTCCATCTGCACTGCGATCACGATTATCGCCCATGACAAAATACTGACCTTCAGGCACGTTAATACGCCATTCATTGCCTTCTGAGCTCACCACTTCTGGCGACTGTTGCTGTAAAAATGGCGCATATTGTGAGCTGTTCATACCCTTCAAATAACGAACAACATACTCATGCTTACCTTGATTTTCTTTAAAATATTTTGCGTCGCTTTCTTCTTGCTGACCCATTACAGCAGCATTCTCCTCCGTCAGCATTTGACCCGGAGCAACTTCCCCTGAAGAATATAACTGTGACGTCAGCTCTGCATTGGCATCAAAATCAATGGCTTGAGTAGCAACAGGCACGTCATTAATCGCAATTGTGCCTTGATTATAACTAACCGTATCACCCGGCAGACCAATGACGCGCTTAATATAATAAATACTTGGGTTCTCTGGATAACGAAAAACGGCAACATCGCCATGTTCAGGCGTGCCAGTATCGATTACTTTATTATAAGTCAGTGGCAAACGAACACCATAAGCATACTTATTGACGGCAATGAAGTCACCCGTATATAGCGTTGGCACCATCGAGGACGACGGAATATTAAACGGCTCAATTAAAAACGAGCGCACAATTAATACTACCGCCAGCACGGGGAAAAAATCATATGCCCAGCGTACCAGCAAGCTCTCTTTACCGCGACCCCGTGTTTTACGCTGTTTCAGTGTCAGCTTATCTAATAGCCAAATAATACCCAAACCTATGGTTAATGGCACTAAAATCAAATTGAAATCAAAATCCATACTTAATTGCCTATTAGCGAGCTACTTATCCAATGATGACATCCGTAAAAACAGCAATGATGATTCATTTATTAATAATCTAATCTACCTGCAATACGGCTAAGAAGGCTTCTTGTGGAATCTCGACGTTACCCACTTGCTTCATGCGTTTTTTACCGGCCTTTTGCTTAGACAGTAGCTTTTTCTTACGCGAGACGTCACCACCATAACACTTAGCCAAGACATCTTTACGCATGGCTTTCACAGTACTACGCCCGATAATTTGGCTGCCAATTGCCGCTTGAATAGCGACATCAAACATTTGACGCGGAATCAGCTCTTTCATTTTGGTCACCAGTGCGTTACCACGGTAGCGCGACTGAGTTTCATGGACAATCATAGCAAGCGCATCAACTTTGTCACCGTTAATCAGCACATCAACTTTAACCAATTTATCGACTTGATAACGCTCAAAATTATAATCAAGTGACGCAAAACCACGTGACACTGATTTTAGACGGTCAAAGAAGTCCATGACCACTTCGCCCATCGGAATATCAAAGATCAGCTGTACTTGACGACCCATAAAGCGCATATCGACTTGCACACCTCGGCGCTCAATACAAAGCGTCATCACGTTACCGAGATAATCCTGCGGTACTAAAATCTGACAACGAGCAATCGGCTCACGGAATTCTTCGATATTATTCGGTTCAGGCAGTCTTGATGGGTTATCAACATAGATAATGCTGCCATCTTTTTTTACAATCTCGTAGATAACTGAAGGCGCAGTAGTAATCAGATCCAAGTCATACTCACGCTCTAGGCGCTCTTGGATAATTTCCATATGCAGCATACCGAGGAAGCCACAACGGAAACCAAAGCCTAGCGCGTCTGAGGTATCCGGCTCAAAGAACAATGACGCATCGTTAATTTGCAGTTTTTGCAGTGCTTCACGGAATTTTTCGAAGTCGGTAGATTCTACAGGAAACATACCAGCATACACTTGCGGCGTAATCTGTTTAAATCCAGGAATACGATCGACGTCAGGCGTACTGGCATGAGTAATCGTATCACCAACTGGCGCGCCTGCAATGTCTTTAATACCCGCAATAATAAAGCCCACTTCACCCGCTTCTAAGATACCCGTATCTAACGGCTTCGGGGTAAAGACACCAATTGATCCGACTAAATGCGCATCTTTGGTCGATTTAATATAAAGTTTATCACCTTTTTTTATCGTACCTTGGCGGACACGTACTAATGAAACCACGCCTAAATAATTATCAAACCATGAGTCAATAATCAACGCTTGCAGCGGTGCGTCACGATCACCTGTTGGTGCAGGAATAAATTCAACTAACGCCTCAAGCAGTTTATCAACGCCAAGACCAGATTTTGCCGACACGCGCGGCGCATCAACGGCATCAATACCAATAATGTCTTCAATCTCTTGAATCACACGCTCAGGCTCAACTTGTGGCAAGTCAATTTTATTTAAAACTGCCATGACCTCAAGACCTTGATCGACCGCGGTATAGCAGTTAGCAACCGACTGCGCTTCAACACCTTGCGCCGCATCAACAACCAATAGCGCGCCTTCACAAGCCGCTAAGGAACGTGAAACTTCATAAGAGAAATCCACGTGACCAGGCGTATCAATAAAGTTGAGCTGATAGCGCTCACCATTTGGATGGTCATAATACAGCGTCACCGACTGCGCTTTGATCGTGATACCACGCTCACGCTCAATATCCATCGAATCGAGGACTTGCGCCTGCATCTCGCGATCTTGCAGCGCGCCACACATTTGAATAAAACGATCGGCAAGGGTCGACTTACCATGATCAATGTGGGCAATAATAGAAAAGTTACGAATATTGGCTAATGCAGTCACAAAGCGCCTACTAAATAATGGAGGATTGAATAACGAATATAAATGCTGTCAGATGGCAACAATAGAATACTTACTCATAGTTAATATCGGTCAATACACCAATATCACTACATTAAGCAAACCGTATTGTAGCAAGTGAAGTGCCTACAGCGCTGATTATTAGTTATAACTACGCGCAGGCACGTGAGGGTATTCTAGCAGTTTTCCACTATAAAGTAAGTGGATTTTGTCAGCAAGCCTTGGTTTTATAAATGAAGGTAGACAAGCAAGCTTTAAATCAAGAATATTTACTTCGTTAGATCTGATATAGATTCTATGAGTAAATATTTATTTTTAGCCATAAAATAGGCAAAAAAAAACCAATCAAATAATGATTGGCATTTTTAATGTTACAGGTCTTGCTAAAAATGGTGGCGATGAAGAGACTTGAACTCTTGACCTCACGATTATGAGTCATGCGCTCTAACCAGCTGAGCTACATCGCCATTTTAGGCTCGGTATTATGCCGATATGAGTGACTTACGTCAACCCTTAAAAGGCATTTTTTGCAAAAAAATTGAATTAAATTCAAAATAAGCGCAATTTTAAAACACCAAACCGGTACTGCTATGCTTCTTTAAAAATTAGCTAATAAAGAAACATGTTTAAAACATTGCTAAAAAGGTTGGTAAACCGATAAGCCGGGTTCTGTCGTGGACAATCATTCCTCTAGGCGTATCATCGCTAATACGCTCAAGCAACCTACCCGCATCGAACGCGGGCCGCGCCATGCCGATGCCTATTTGGTCTTGCTACGCGTGGAGTTTACCATGCCGTGAACTGTTGCCAGCCA